>Ga0233425_10000948_pt1 | contig 69377 bp, 64 predicted proteins | sample Watercolumn_Towu_2_FD_181712 | JGI IMG/M metagenome (GOLD analysis project Ga0233425, IMG submission 181712) | Freshwater microbial communities from Lake Towuti, South Sulawesi, Indonesia - Watercolumn_Towuti2014_140_MG | ecosystem: Environmental > Aquatic > Freshwater > Lake | place... | reverse complement strand
CCGTCCATAAACGCGCGTAAGTCTTCTGGAGTACTGTTTTTTGTTCCAACTTCGCCGATCTCTCCGCCCACCGATATCGCAACCCCTTTGGGCTCGTTCTGCCTAATAAAAGCCGTGATTTCCGCCGCCATTTTATAATTAAGATACTGCTGTTCGGAAATACTTGGTTTCTCAAGGTCAACCAGCGTGGAACTGTCTATGTCTATGTTATAAAAACCGCCCTCAATCGCTTCCAAGGTAAGATCTTTGATTGCCTTTGTTTCTTTTTCAGGATTCTCTTTAAATTTCTTCGTCGGGAACTGGAAGTGATCACCCTGTATAAACATCGGACCTGTGTAGCCCTCTTTCACTGCCGCGGCCAACAACACTGTCGTATATTCTTTAGGCCTTTGCTCGGTATACCCCATCTCTGAGCGCGCAATCTCCAAAATAAACGGACCGACATTATTTTTCAGTACGGATCTAATAACGGCCCTGCCGGTATCATAAGTCATTCCTCTAATATTCATGGCAGGAACAGTAAACCCTTTGCATTTTCCCTGTCCGCGGGCTTCATATAATTCCTGAATAGAACTCGGGGCTATTCCCATATCAAACGCGCTTTCCCATATAATCCAAGTGCACGCATCATGAATGTTGTGGTCTTCGTTGAACACGCTGTTATATACAAGCGCGTCGATCGTTCCTTGTCGCATTCTATCTTTGTCCAAAACCTTTACGCCTTTCGAGGTAACCTCACAAACACCTTTCAGGGAATTTAACACGTCTTTCATTGATGAATACATATCCTTCCTCCTTATTTTGTTAGTTTTAGAATTTCTCTCGCGAATTTTTCAGTAGCATCCGGACCGTTCGCTGTCACAATATTTCCGTCAACTTCTACATCGGAACCGGTATACTTTGCTCCGTTATTTTCCAGTTTATCAGCCTCGGAATACCAAACCGTGGCTTTCTTTCCTTTTAGAACTCCCGAGTTAGCCAACGTTACGGGAGCAACACATATTGCCGCTAAAATCTTGCCGTCTTTAATCGTCTTTCGCGCTACTTCATGAGCAACGGCACTATCCCAAAAAACCTCCGCCCCTGCCCCGCCTATAAAAACAACCGCCTTGTACTCCTCCGTTCTCATCTCACCAATGGCACGCTCGATATTAAAAATTCCTCCAAGCATTCCCTTTGCTTCACCAGTTTCGTCGCCGAAAACTAATACTTTGCATCCGGCACTCTGAAAAATATCCAACGAAACTTTGAGTTCTTCGTCCCTAAAACCATCTTTCGCTATAACCAGCGCTACTTTGTTTTCACCAGCCATAACACACCAAGACATAAGCGATAACGCAAAGGCAACAGCGATTAGCAGATACCTATTCACAACTTTGTTACGCCTGCGGCTGTTGCACAATAAGATTTTTAAACTCTCTGCCAACCTTAAAATGCACCACTTTTCTTTCCGGAATAGTCACAACATCTTGAGGTTTCTTCGGATTACGACCTATTCTTGATTTACGGATTTTAATTTCAAACACGCCAAAGTCACGTATCTCAATACGATTACCGGACTTAAGCTCGTCCTTCACGTTTTTAATAAAATCTTCAATCACATTTTTCACATCCAACTGATTAAGATTTAGCTTTTCAGCTATCTTATCCGCCAATTCCTTTTTCGTAATAGTAGCCATACTACACCTCCTTTTTTGCGGCAAATCACTAAAATCGCGTCCCTGGCCCGACTTGAACGGGCGACCCTCTGCTTAGAAGGCAGATGCTCTATCCAGCTGAGCTACAGGGACGAAAAAATATTTTAAAGAACATCACATCGGGGTGGACAGATTCGAACTGTCGACCCCCTGCTCCCAAAGCAGGTGCGCTAGCCAGCTGCGCTACACCCCGGTAAAATTTAAAATTCGAGTTATTCTAACAAAAATCAAAACCCTGTCAACCAATTTAATAGCAAAGCCTTATACTTCTTTCCTTAAATATGCCTCAATAAACCCGTCTATATCACCATCCAAGACAGCCGTCGCATTTGACGTTTCATAGTCCGTACGATGATCCTTTATCATTGTATAAGGTTGAAGCACATACGACCGAATTTGGCTTCCCCACGCGATTTGCGGTTTCTCACCGTATTCTTTCTTTAATTTATCATCTTTCTGACGCTGATAATATTCATACAAACGGGCTTTCAACAATTTCATGGCCGTTGCCTTATTCTGAAACTGCGAACGCTCGTTCTGACATTGTACGACTATATTTGTCGGGATATGAGTTATTCTCACAGCCGACTCGGTTTTGTTCACATGCTGGCCGCCAGCCCCGCCCGCGCGATAAGTATCTAGTCGTATATCTTTTTCCTCAATTTTTATATCGATGTCCTCATCCACTTCAGCTAGGACATCCACCGAAACAAATGAAGTATGCCTCTTTTTATTCGCGTCAAAGGGAGATATGCGGACCAAACGATGAACACCCCTCTCACTTTTAAGATAACCATACGCGTATTCCCCGCTTACGATAAAAGTAACATTCTTTACTCCGGCCTCTTCACCGTCGAGAATGTCCACAATAGACACCGCGTATCCGCGGCTATCCGCCCAACGCGAATACATGCGAAGAATCATACTCGCCCAATCACAAGATTCAGTTCCCCCTGCTCCGGCGTTTATACTCAGGATAGCGTTACACTTATCGTTTTCGGCGCCTAACTTTTTTCTTACTTCCAGAAGAGAGATATCCTTTTCTAAATTTTTAACACTATTTTGCAGTTCGTCAGCCAAACCGTCTTCTCCGGAGTCGCTAGAAAGCTGTACCAATTCTTCCGTGTCGCGAAAATGCTTATTTAACCTCTCCCACGGCTCAAGCCAACTTTTTAATTCTTTCACGGAATTGATTATTTTCTTGGATTCTTCCTGGTTATCCCAAAAAGAGCCCTCTGCCATTTTTACTTCTATGCCCTTAAGGTCCGCCCTTTTTCTCTCAATGTCAAAGAAACCTCCCAAGGTCGGAGACCTTTTGTTTAAGCGACTGAATATTTTTCGTTAGTTCATCCAACATAAAACCTCCATGATGCATTTCGAATTGTAGGAAAATAAAGTACAAAACATTACTTCCAGTAAATCCTAAATTTTCTTTTGAAATACAATAATAAAACAGAACAACAGCGAGCACAACCAGCCAAAAACATCCCCGTATTTTGTATAAAATGTGTCTCTTTTTAACACAGGGATTTCCTTCGCGCTGCCGATCCCGATAAACATCGGCACTTCAAAAATCTGCCCGTTGGAATCCACGAAACATGACAATCCGGTATTAGTTGAACGTACCATGGGGACGCCATTTTCCACCGCCCTAAAAACGCTTAAATATGCGTGCTGGCTAGCGGCGTTTGTTTCTCCAAACCATCCGTCGTTGGTCAAATTCACCAATACCTCTGCGCCGTTTCTAACAAATTCCCTCGCTATCCCTGGGAAAATGTCTTCAAAACAAATGAGTACGGAAGAATTAAGATTAAAAGGGGCGGACTCGGAACCATCTTCAGCCAACTTATTCTCACTAATCGGAATCTTAAAAACAACATATTCTTTGCCCGCGGTAAAGCCTTCCTTTACCGGGGTAAAACTCTTCAAAAACGGGAAGATATTCACAAATGGCACAAACTCCCCAAACGGCACAAGATGTATTTTCCTATACTCGTCTACTACTCGGCCTTCGTTGGAAACTAAAAACGCGCTATTGAAATATTTTTTATCTCGGCCGTTTCTGCCTTCTACGCCCTGCGATCCGATAATAAAATAACTATTGAATTCCCTAGCCAAATCACAAATTCTTCTAAATGTTTCTCGCGACTCCGTAAATTCCGGCGCAGCTGTCTCCGGCCAAATAATTATTTGTGTCCTTTCCTTTTTATTTACCTTGTATTTCGATAAATACTTGTTCACCATCGCCAGATCAATCTTAAAGGACGGATATCCTCCACATCTAACCTTATATATCCCGGTAATATTCCTGGATAACGCCTCGAGTTTGTCCAGCATTTTACCCGCGTACGTCGGATCCCATTTCAACTCTTGCGGAATGTTCGGCTGAACAACACCTACCTTTATTTTTTTGTCGCCGACGAGCCGCGCTAAAGAAGAATAACCGTACAAGACAACCGATATCAAAACTGCAAAAGTAATCACCCACCTAAAAAAAACATGATTCCCCGTTTCATTATCCCTAGCTGGCCCCATTGTATGAGCTATGACCGCGTTTATCATTGCGGCAAAGAAAGACACTCCGTAGACGCCGGTGACACTTGAAATCTGTATTATCGGAAGTATATCATGCTGGCTCGCGCCCAAAAGAAGCCATGGCATTCCCCCAAAAAGATTGGCGCGAATAAATTCCAACGCGGTCCATGCCAGAGGAATCACGATAAATTGTTTATGATAATATCTGATTATACCAAAAAGCCCGATATACAGCGCCAAATACAGCGACACAAGAATATATCCCAGCCAGCTGACAAACGCCAGCCAGTACATACTCCCGAGAAAAATAATCCATCCGCAAAGAAAACTTTTCCTAAAAACAACCTTCGCGTCGCTTTCCAGATCAACAGCAAAAATTAAAGGCACTAAACAAAACCACGCGGCAAACGAAAAATTAAAACCAGGAAAACAGATAATATAGGAAAAAGAAGTTAAAATGTAGGCGAAAATTATCATAATATCCCTATACAAATAGTCCAAATCCTAAAGCGTATATCCAAACACGATCCCGACTATTAAACTACATACTGTCCCAATGTAGAATTCTATTTGCATACGGATTTTAGGATACGTGGTAAGCAACATCCTGTCCACGTCACGCGGTATAATTTTTATAAAAACCAAAATTAACCCGAACATTAAACCTTTGCTCAATTTACTTCCTGTAAAAGCCGGGCTTACCAAAACATAAACGAACGCCCAAAGAGATGTTTGGACTAAAATAGCAGCCATTATCATTCCTATTGTTTTTGGTGATTGAGGAAGAGCTCTTACCGCGGCATGTGATTCCTCTCTTCGATATATTTTGTCCACAATTGGATTAAAAAACAAAATCCCTGCCGCAATAAACCAAACAACTGATGCCGCCAAAATAGCTAATATCAACATATCTACCTCCGTAAAATTGAATTCTCTAACTAATCAAAAAGTACTTTACCATAATTGCGCCAAAAGCGCCAAACAATTGGGTCTTTACAAAATACAGCAGCCCACTCTTGACTTTTTCCATTTCATTCTGCATATTTTATGTAGGATGTTGTTGTTTTGTGCCTATATGTCTAAATACTGCAAAAAACGCAGTGGAGTGATTGTGTATATTAAACAAAAGATATCGGTCGTATTAGCGTTTTTGATCATCGTTCAATCAATAGGATTTTGCAATTCGCACAAAGAATACACCGCTGCGAGAAAAAATGTACTCGCGGCAAATTCTAGCGCAAATAATCTGGGAAACCTTTTAATAAACACCGAACCCTCAGCCATACAATCTTTCCCGTTCAAACAACAAGAAGACGGTCTATTTTGCGCTATTCAAGCAGTTTTAGGCGTAGATACTCCGAGCGAAATACCAACATGTTTAGCGCAAAGAGGAATAAGTTTTAATGAGCTATATGAATTAGTCGAATCAATCCATGATGGTAATTTTGATGGACAAGATATTTTTAATTACCTAAATCAGCTTTACGAAGAAAGTCCCTTCTACAAAGATCGGAGAAAAAAAGCCAGCCTCGTAGAGGGCATTGCCGCTGAACTACGTGCCGGAGTGACTGCATATATAGACAAAGATTCTGACAGAAGCTGGCGCGACGGACTTATAAGTCCCCTATTATCTTTTAGCGAGATTATTGAACAATATCCTTTCCTGGCATTGCAAAGAATAACCGCTATTGTAGCACTTGATTTTAGGAAAACAAAAATCGGCATGTCCGTTGATAAACTGCGTGACCGAGGTTTAAATTGTAGAGAAGCGCTAAGGATAGCCTTCCCCGAACTAGACATGCCGGATATTTATTTTGGAATCAAACCAAATATCTGGAGTAGATTACCTGAAAGATCTCACCACAATTTTATAAAAAGTTTTTTAAACGAATTAGAAAAAATGAAACTAGAAGCTGGAAGCAAAACTGTTTTAAAAGAACTTACCAAGCATTTGCTCAATTTTGAAGGCAAAGTAAAAATTGCTCACCTCACTGATAACTTCTTTTCTTCTGGCAATCTCGGTAAAATCCCCAGCGCCCTACTCGTTTCTTTTACAGTTTATTACAGAATCTTATGGCGGGGAAAATACCCGAACAAAGAGAAGACATTCATGGAATACTTGGCGGAAACATTCGAAGATGCATCTGATACCGACTCCCGTAAGGTTTCGCAAGCAGAAATCGAAGCGGCGATTATCCCATACTATGAAAAAAATCAACTGCGAAGCACGGACGCTCATCGCCTTCTTTCAGTAATATGCAAACAATTAGGCATAGCATCCGGCAATGAGGAAATGAGACAAGCCGTATCAAAAACTATTTTTACTTATAAAATTTATGAAATCATGCGGGAAATCGCAGAAGATATTAGAGTCAAAAGCGCAAAAATAGGAGAAGATCAAAACAGGGAAAGACGATTATCAAAAATACGCAGAACAGCTCTACGCAGGTTACGGTCATATCAACTTGAACATAAAGAACGGGATATCTTAGCGGGACTTGTAAGATACTATGGATCCTACAGAAAATTTTATGATGAAAACGAGCGCAAAATTAATGATATACTAGGCTTTCCCGTTAAATATGATAGAGATATTTACGGCAACAACAATATCTCAGGTCTGATAAGCTGGATTGAAGAAACATCTAAAAACACTCCTGCCGGTTTCATAGGTTATGTTAACCCTACAGCCTCATTTGTTATAATAGATTCCAAACAAAAACCTCAGAGCTATTTCACAATAGGCGGACTTAACCACCTAAGAGATTCCTACGCTTGGTTCGGTTTTGAAACAAGCAGAGACGGCCTAGATAAATACATGTTGGTATGGCAAAATAAAGAGAGCGCTACGAGAAGGCCATTATACAAAATTCAGCTTGCGCGCGGCGAACTTATTTTAGCCCAAAAATGGAAAGGTAAAAAAACAGGCAGAATCCCCATTCATCTAGAAACCGGCGCAAGAGACAATGAGTCGAGAAAATATGCGGCGCGCAGGAATTTAGTTTCAGGGATTACGCCTGCCTCGGCGGACATAGAAAGTGACATTAGAAAAATGTTTCAAGGCATGTCTCTTCAAGCAATTATTTCCGTCATAGAGAAAAACGGCATTTCTCTTAAAGACCTGATTGAAATATTAAACACCCTAACAGGAAAAATCTATAGCGAAGATATTCTTACCGAATTTTTCTCGCAACAAGGTTTGCAGAGTTTTCCTAAGCACAATAAATACGCGTTATGGTTTAGGATGCCCTTGGAAGTTCATAGAAGTTTTATTGGGGCCGTTGTGTTTGAGATCGGATATGTGCGCGACATCTTACGAAGGTCGCGGCTGGGCCTTACCCTTTCAACAAACGAATCAGATATTGTCAGCCAACTAGAATCCTCGGCTTACGGCAGGATCTTAATAAAAAAACTCTCAACTTCGCACGGAGAAATAAATTTCGAAAGTTTAAGCTGGGTCTTTTTCAAACTAAACATTGGCAGAATACATAAAAAGACAGTTGCACGGTTTTTCTTTTACTACTATATGCTTCGAAAGGTTGAAGCACCGGATCTGGGAATCGTAGCATTTATTACACAAAGGACACGAAAAGAAGAAACGTTGATAGACGGACATACCGCTAGCGAAGTGATACAACAACATTTGCCACTTCTCCAATCCTGCGCGAGAAGTATATTTTTTAAAATAAGAAACAGTCCGACAGGCTCGAATTTCGAATTAAGCGATTTGATAGATTACGGCGCTTTTGGGCTTATAGACGCCGTAAAGACATACGATCCGGCAAAAAATCCTGATTTTCGCCCATATGCCGTTCAAAAAATCAGATGGGCAATAATAGACGGCTTACGAGAATTTGGAGTAAGAAGGAGCATCCTCGCAAAAAAGAAAAAGTTTGAGAGAGAAGAGACAAACCCTACAGGAGACATTGCTAAATTTCACCGGGACAGATTAGCCGCTGCGTTTGGCATGACATCTTTAGACGCCGAAATAGGAGACGACGGCCTTTCACTACATCAAGTAATACCTTTCGGTAAAACTTCCCCGGAGGAAAGAGTTTCCGATACAGAACAATTGGACAGACTAAATAGAGCAATCTCTCGACTACCGCCTAAAATGCGTCAGATGGTTTTATTGTATTATGGTGAAGAGATGACACTTCTTGCCATTGCCAAGCGTTTTGATATCACCGAGTCCCGCGTGTCCCAAATTTTATCAGAGGCAAGAAGAAGACTTACTACTATGATTAGCGGAACTATCAAGAGAAAAGATAGTGAGCAAAGTGTTTAATATGTTTTCACCACACGTTGTGCTTTATAAAATCCTCGGCCTGAGGCATCCATAGGTTTATCAAATTTTACGCCACTCATAAATATCCGCCACACTATTTCTTTATCCCTAGTCACCTCAAGAATTTCCGTAGAACCTGTTATCAAGATATTGCCGTTCGGCAAAAGATTCGCGTCTCGAACAGGATAAGCATCACGGTTAAGCACCGGATAACGCCACACTATTTCTCCGGAAGCATAATCTATTTCCAATATTTCGTTTGGCCGCCCGTGATTTGCCACCAAAATATTACCGTTTGGAAGAATTTCCGGATCATGCTGATCCTTTAAATATTTCTCTCCTACAATTTTTACTGCCTTACCGTTTTTATCCACTTCTACAAGACAATTAAAATTTCTAGGACTTATTAGCGTGTCGCCATTCGACATACGAGTTACCGCGTTTGTATGCGTCCACCCGTGCTTAAAAATATCCTTATAGGGAGGCTTGTCAAATTCATTTTTTGCATACCATGACCACACTATTTTGCCGTCAGGACTGATCTCTTTTACTTCCGCGTCTTCTTTATTGTCATTTGCGCCATACACATACAGCGTATTTCCGTTGGGCAGACGATCAGCATCATGTGAACACTTTGGATCCAAATGAGACCACACTACATCACCGGATCTCGTGATTTCATATATACCGTTCCTTGGCAATAAAAACAGCACATTGCCGTTAGGTAAAATTTGCGAGTCAAATCCCGGATTAGTATAACTCTTTAAATTCGCAGGCAAATTATATGACCATACAATTTCGCCCTTCATATTAACCTCTATAATTCTTGGCCTTTCCGGATCATGATTGTCTGAGATTAATGTAGTGCCATTATATGCCTTATCCGGATTGTAACTATCTACTTCCAAAAATTTTTCCGCTTGCGTCTCCGACACAGATGTAGAAACGAAAGGAAAACTAAACAAGCAAATAGTCATCACCACAATATATGTGAATATTTTCTTCATAATTTACCAGCTCAGCAAGCGCACCCGCAGAAGATTAGAATTAAAACTTGAAGTGAACAAATACCCTGCCGAAATTTTTATCATCCTTTTCTACACGATGATATAACTTTTTAATTTCCGGTTTCTGCAAAAACCGCAGCACGTGTTTCTTCAACTGGCCGCTTCCCTTCCCCGGTATAATTTCGACCAATGAAATCCTCTTTTGCACGGCATCATTTATAACCCTGTTCAATTCAGACTCAATCTCATCTCCATCACTATAAATACCATGCAAATCTAATTTCAATTTTGCCATAATTCACAGGTTAGCCCCCGATCCCATAAAGGGGGACGGAAAATCCCGCAAATCGGGGCCAACTTCCAACACCCATTACTTCCCGCAGCATTTTTTGTATTTTTTTCCGCTGCCGCATGGACAAACATCATTACGGCCGACTTTTGGAAGTTCTCTGTGGATTGTTTCAACTGGTTTTGGCGGCTGTTTCGGCCTAGGCATCATAGATCCTTCATCCGTTCCGAGATCAGATTCTTCAGTCTGTTTCCCCTCTTGTCCGCTCTTCAATAAATCCGCGACACCTTCAAAAGACCCAGACCCATAAACGCGATGTTGAAACAAAGGATTCAACACTTTTATAAATTCATCCAGCTTTTCTTTAGAAAAAGAACTCGAAAAGATAGCACTTGTAATTTCGCCGTTAACTCGCTTCATCATTTCCATAAAAAGCTTATAACCTTCCTGCTTATATTCTATTAACGGGTCCATCTGCCCGTACGCGCGAAGCCCGATCGACTCCCTAAGACCATCCATCCCATAAAGATGCTCGCGCCATACCCTATCGATTACTCCCAACGCTACCATCCTCTCGAGTCGGCGCATATTCTCCGGTTCCTCGGATTGTTCTTTCGCGTCATAAGATTTTTTAATTTGCTCTAGCACATTAGTCTGCCAAACATCTTTATCCCATGCATCCTTCTCTTTCTCCAAGGGATTATAATGAATAAAAAATGTCGTATTCACCCATCGCAAGAATCCATCCGCGTCCCGCTCCGGAATGTCGATAAATTGCTCGATTTTTTCTTTAACAACTTCTTCTATGGATTCAAATATAATCCGCCTTGGATTTTCAGAAGACATTAATTCATTTCGCAGTCCGTAAATTGTTTCCCTCTGTTTATTCATCACATCGTCATATTCCAGAGTGTGCTTTCTTATCGAAAAATTTCTCTCCTCAACCTTCTTCTGCGCGTTTTCTATGGCGCGAGTAAGCAGTGGGTGTGCCAGCTCCTGCCCCTCTTCTATCCCCATATGCCCCATAATGCGCGCAATACGGTCACTCCCAAATAAGCGCATTAAATCATCCTCAAGCGATATATAAAATCTGCTTGAACCAGGGTCCCCCTGACGAGCGCACCTTCCGCGTAACTGCCTGTCAATACGCCGCGCCTCGTGGCGTTCACTTCCAATAACATGAAGCCCTGACGGATTCTCTTTATAATGTTCCCTATCGGCAACAACACCTTCCCCAAGTTTTATGTCAGTACCTCTTCCGGCCATGTTGGTAGCAATAGTAACCGCATCCTTTTGTCCCGCTCTTGCGACAATCTCCGCTTCCTGCTGGTGATATTTCGCGTTTAATACCGCGTGGGTAATATTTCTTCTCTTTAATAACCTGCTTAGAACCTCCGATGCCTCGACGGAAACAGTACCTATTAAAACCGGCCGCCCCGCGTTATTCAAATTTGCCACTTCGTCAACAATGGCGTTAAATTTTTCTCTGCGTGTTTTATAAATAACGTCGTGGTAATCCAAGCGATGGACAGGTCTATTAGTAGGAATAACAACGACATCAAGTTTGTAAATATGCCAAAACTCATTTGCTTCCGTCTCGGCGGTACCGGTCATACCGGCAAGTTTTTCGTACATGCGAAAATAATTTTGAATCGTCACTGTGGCTAGCGTTTGAGTTTCCCTCTCCACCTTCAAACCTTCCTTCGCCTCTAGCGCCTGATGAAGCCCGTCGGAGTAACGCCTCCCCGGCATAAGTCGCCCGGTAAATTCATCCACAATCATTAATTTTCCTTCCTGAACAACGTACTCAACATCTTTATCAAACAGGCAATATGCGCGTAACAACTGCGTCAAATTATGTATCTTCTCCGCTGTCTTTTGATACTCCTCTTGCATCTTGCGCTTACGGTTCTCTTTTTCCGTAGCATCAAAAGTCTCATTAGCATCAATATCCTGCTGTGCCGTGATTATATCCGGAATCACAAACTCCGTCGGATTTGCGGGATTTAGAGAATCCCTACCCTTTTCCGTCAACTCCTACTCACTACTTTTTTCTTCGATAACAAAAAATAAATCCTCTTTAGTCTTCGCCCTTTCTTCCCTATTAGTATCGCTCAAGAAAAATAATTCTGATTTTTCCAGCAGGCGCCTTACATCCGGTTCCTCCATCATTTTCAGCAATTGCCTATGTTTAGGCATACCCCATTGAACCTGATATAGCTTTATACCGGCCTCGTCCTCTTTTTTCTGCTCCAACAACTCCTTTGCCTCAGAAAGCAGACGGTTACAAAGCATTGTCTGCCTGCGGACAAGGTCTTCCACTTTCGGTTTCAGTTCATAATAAGCGTGCGTTGAAACCGGCGCGGGCCCGGAAATAATTAGCGGAGTCCTCGCCTCATCAATCAAAATACTATCGACCTCGTCGACAATAGCATAATAATATCCTCTCTGTACCTGCTCCTCCGTACTCGTCGCCATACTATTGTCACGCAAATAATCAAAACCAAATTCACTGCATGTCCCGTACGTAATATCACACTGGTAAGCCCTCTTCTTATCTTCGTGATCCATCTGATCCTGAAGACACCCCACAGTAAGCCCCAGATATTCAAACACATGCCCCATCCACTGGCTGTCACGACGGGCAAGATAGTCGTTCACAGTAACAAGATGGACATTCTTCCCGGTAAGCGCATTTAGATACAACGGCAAAGTAGCAACCAACGTTTTTCCTTCACCTGTGGCCATTTCCGCGATTTTCTTTTTATGGAGAACCATTCCACCGATAAGCTGAACATCAAAAGGAACCATATCCCACGTTATAGGATGTCCGCAAACATCCCAAGTCTGCCCGCACAGCCGGCGGCACGCGTTCTTCACAACAGCAAACGCCTCGACCATAACAGCGTCCGTAGTCGCCCCGTCCTTTATCCTCTGTTTAAACTCCGTAGTCTTCGCCTGCAGTTCGCTCTCCGTCAACTTCTGATATTGCTCCTCGAAACGGTTTATCTCATGCACAAGAGGCCAAAGCTTCTTAGTCTCCCGCTCATTCTTAGTACCGATAGTTTTTTGTAAAATCCATTTAAGCATTTTTAATTCTCCTTTTTTATATTGATAAAGTATAATTTATTTCCACAATGCTGTCGATATGAATTTTTGCAGTGCATTTTTCCAATAAAGTATTTTTCTTCTTGCATATGTTATCATATTATGATAACATTTATACGGAGCAATAAATATGAAGAATCTGGCCGCGATTAAAATATTAGCAAAGGAAAGAGCGGTAACACTTATGAGCATTGCCAAGAAATTAGGCACGTACCGCTCAAATATATCTGCGATAGCATCCGGCAAAAGAGGCGTCTCCCTAGATATGCTAATTAGAATTGGACATATCTTAGATTGCGGACTGGATGAACTCGTCTCTTTAAGCGGAAAATCCAATGTTTATAAAAATAAAATGTTAGAAGGCCGGATTGATAAGATAATAGAAGCTAATTATAACGGCACGGATAAAACATGGGTCGACAATATAGCATTGGCAGGATTGAGGCATTTTAGTAATGCTAGAAGGATAATTAAATGAAGAAGAAAATAATTTATGATCCGTATGCAGAAATTCTAGAGGAATTTAATAAAAGAGGTACTAGATATGTAGTTATCGGCATGTCCGGCATTAATTATTATGCCTCATCGGCAAGTGAAATATTTTCAACTCAGGATTTTGATATTCTCATTAAACCAACTACGACAAATGTCGAGAAGGCGATATTAGGAATCAAGAAATTAGGATACAACCTCAGAGATGCTGAAAAAGAAGTAGATGAAAGCGATGTAGGTGATATTGTAAGAAGCAAATCAACAATAATATGTGTTAACGAATATTACATAACTGTAGAATTAATCTTAAACGTTTCTGGATTTACATTTGATCAAATGGAATTAGACTCTCGTACTTTTGTTGTAAATAATGTTCCAATAAAAGTGGGAAACCTAAAAAAACTTCTATTATCAAAGAAGATAGCCGGAAGAGAAAAAGACAAGTTATTTTTGAAACGTTTCGAAATACTACTTAAGGAAAAGAAAGTCAGCTAATTTTCCATTTATCGAGGAAAAAGAAAACAGTTTACTTAATTATTCTTTCCCAAACACCCTCTTCCTCCTCAACACCCTATGGTATTTTATCGCAAATCTGTGTGCCTCGTCTCGGACACGCATAAGAAGTTTTAACGCCGGAGAATCCTGAGGCAGTTTTATTAATTCCGGAGAATATATCTCCTCAAACCTTTTCGCAAGACCTATAACTTTTATCCCGCCCAGCCCAAAGGCCTCCAGAACAGATTTAGCCGCGTTGTACTGCCCCAAACCGCCATCTATTAATATGAGGTCCGGCAAACCCTTCCCTTCATTCAAGATTCTTCTGTACCTCCGCTCGACAATTTCGGCAATCATATCGTAATCACTTATACCGGCTACTGTCTTAATTTTAAACCGCCTATAGCCATTTTTATAAGGCAGGCCGTTACGAAAAACAATCAACGACCCAACGGCGTTCTCCCCCATGAGATTAGAAACATCAAAGGCATCAATCCATACCGGCAACTTTTCCATTCCTAGGACCTTCCCCAATTCTTCAACTTCCCTTTTGACATCTGCCGGCTTATATACCATACCTTTCAAAATATCCTTACGCACCTTCGACCCCAAAATCTGCTCGACATCCCTGATAAGATCGCGAATCTCCGCCGCCTTCTCATAATTTTTATGGCGTGACATATACAACATCTTCGACTTTAGAATCGTCAACAATTCATCCCCTCTACCGTCGAGAAGAAGACACACCTGCTTAACAGTTTCACCATATAAAATATGAGATACTTTATTAACGCACGGCGCGAGGCACTCCCCAATGTGGAAATAAAGGCAATGTTCTTTATCCTTTTCCGAAGGCATACCTGCCTTACACCTGCGCAATTTAAAAGTCTTCCTTAGAAATTTCACAACATTCCTTAGCGCCCTGGCGTCAGTATACGGGCCGTAATATTTTGAGCCGTCATTTTTCTTTTGCCGGACAATCAACAATTGCGGATACGGCTCATTCGTAGTGAGCTTTATTAACGGATATCTTTTGTCATCTTTTAAGTCAATATTATACCGCGGCTGATACTCCTTAACCAATTTATCCTCAACCAAAAAAGCCTCTTCCTCGCTCTTTAGCTCTATAAAATCAACATCCGCTATCTGCGAGACCATCGACTCAATCCGAGGATCTTTTAGTGTCTTATTGAAATAGCTCGACACCCTTTTTTTCAGGACGCGCGCTTTACCAATATACAAAACACTCCCATCCCCCGCCCGAAACAAATAAACTCCGGGAGAATTAGGAAACTTTTTTATTTTCTCTTTGGCATCTATCATACAAAATTCCATCAACCCCATTTACCCCATTTTTTGCATTGGAAACGCTTCTACGACGAGAAACTTCTGCACAAAACCCTAAAGGGCGGCGAAAAGCCCGAAGTGCAGCCAAAAAAATGGGATTACCTTGGCAAATATAAGAAAATCTCTTCGAGATTTCATTTGCCAACCCTTTGGGCGAATTTTTCTAATGAAAAATTCGGGTTTACTCTAGCCTGGCCGCCTTTGCACTCAATCGCATAGTAGGCATTCGGACAGGCAACAACTCTCCACGGCCGGACATTTTCGCAAATTTTTATTATCTTCCTGTTTTTGTCCGCAAAGACAATATCAATAGGAAAACGCATAAAAAAAGTATGAATCGCCGAGGCATTTGGAAACACTACTGCTTCTTCCGGACTAATGTCTTTTCTGAACATAAGTCCAATAAATCTTTTAAAAAAAGTATCCGCTACTTGAATTTTATTGAATTTCATCACGCGCTGTTGGATTTTATCTCCTCTAGATATTTTCCATAATTTTCATCCCAGTAACTTTCTATATAATTTAGAGCTTCCTTTTCCGAATCGTAATGGCCGGCAATTGACGGTTTATATCCAAACACATAGCAGAACATTTTTGTTATATCCGGATCGTGGCGTATTCTTATCGCGGTATCCGACTGCTCTCCGTTATAAAATCCAGTAAATAAAATACAAGGGCATTGATCGTTATTCCGTTATTCTTTTCCTGTTAAATCAGGAATAACCGATCTTCTAAATAACTCAACATTCAGCGCCATAAACCTTATCTATACGGGACAACATTTACAACAAGTGAATTCTCTGTGCACACAACCGATACTTTATACCCATCTTTGGCAAGTAAAGCCATGCATTCATTTTTTCTAATATTGAATGCCTGTCCTATTAAATCCTTCCACCCGGCATTCCTTAATTTTCTTGCCACGGCATCGACTTCCTTTTGCGAACTATCCATCACCGTATAAACTAACGTTACAGACACCGCTCCACCCGCGATTGTTTCATATTTATGGTCAGGCATACCTGATATATTTTGAAATTCGGGATAAATATCGGTAAATGAGTTTTTATGGTCGTAGAATATTTTTTCGTCTATTTCCGATGAAATGTTGATAAGGATCTCGCCTGACCTGCCCATATAATCTATCGTTACTTTTCTTTCTTTGTTTGCGGCAAAACCAAACCAGACATATTTTAATTGTCCCGGCGGACAAAAAGGACAATGAAATAATTTATCCTCCAATCCGCTTTTCGCGAGATAATCGTCAAATATTTTTACTGCAACGGCAAAAGGAATTTTACTTCTAAATGTAGCCTTTAAATACGGTACTTCATCAATTACATGAATGGAAACCCAACCGGAATAGGATACGCGCCTGCCTATATCAACAAATTCGTCTTTAACAGGAATCTCCGATAAATCATAAATCGCCCCTGCCGCAAACCGCGTGGAAAACATTATCAACGAAATAATTAAAAAGTGTTTCATCTGCGCTATGTCGGCAAAACGGGACTAAAGCAGTCCATCTGCCCCTCATATCTCATTAAGAAGTATGGTTTACCGCCTCTATAAACAAGCCTCCCTTTGAAAACGTAGTCCAGCGCCGGCCACGCTATCCCCGCGTAAAGATACGGAACGTATATATTTACTTTCATATCGACGGTATTTAAAACTGCGGGCCAGCTTCCTCTGTCTATACTTATATCTACCGTATCATTTTGGGAAAACACGTCTGTATGAACCCAATTAATAACATCGCTTGTCCTATACCAGGGTTGTAACACGCTTTTACCGACAAAAATCTGGCTCGGAAGACTTGCCGCGCGTATACCGCACCATAAAGACATCTGTGATTTCTGGCATCCGTCGAGAATGTTAGCGAACTGCGTAAATACAAAAAAAATAAGAAAAAAAATAGGCACAGTAAGCAAAAATTCGACAAGCGACTGCCCGGCATTAGACTTAAAATTGTTTACAATTCTCATAAGTTAATTCTTCTGGTACGTAACCAGTTTCGCGTCCCATCTTCCCTGAAGCATGCACAAATAATTATTATTTACAAAAGGAGTGCCGCCTTTTAAATAATCATCTCTAGGATCATGGTCCCCTAAAATGTATCCAAGCCAATAAGGACGCGCGCTTGACTTCGCGACTATCGTGGGATATCTTAGACCGGGGCCCAAAATGGCCGAACCGTATGCCGGAGCCCCATTCTTCCACACCTTCAGATCCACCCTTTCTCTGATACGACATCGCCCGATCGATCCTCCGCTCCAACTTATATCATCCCTAAGATACAGTCCCGCAGCTCTGCCAGTTCCCACTACATCGTAGCAGGCTATGTTCATTGCCTCATCATAACCGGGACTTATGGCAAATGTCCTAGTTAATTTTAAACCTAAACCTGTCTTATTTTCCACAGACGCGTCTGAAGCCCCGTTCGCCCTAGCGTATTTTTCCGCAAACAACGGAACTAAGGCATAAACGGAATGTGCTAAAGCGCTTTGCGCTCTTATAAGCCCTCTGGCTGTGGAATTCGCCCCTCGCCATCCCGCGCATGGTCTAGTCCAGCGCATAGGCGGCCATCTACACGCGCAGCTACCGGTCATTATTCCATATGCCCCGGAAAGAGGCGTATTTAATCCTGAGATTTGATCTATCAGCCATGCCTGATATAAGGCACCCGTCCTAGCCCCCGCGTCCGCGGCTGTCTGCATCTGAATTCTGGTCTCCACCATCGCCGATATGTCCATTACTAGAAGGACAAGCCCAAACAAAAAAACGGCTACAAAAGGAAATAACACCAAAACTTGACCGCTATTACCAGTTTTTTTCATAAATGCTTACCCCTTACTTCTTACCTCTTACTTCTCGCATTTCTTCATTACTCCATCGTCATAACACAATGCGATTCCATCGGAAATATTTTCTGCACCGTCATCTCCGGCAATCCGAATAAACTATAATCCGCTTTTAAAACAACCGTAGACTTGGTCCCGAATCCATTATCTTTTGAAAAACTCGAATAAGTTAAACCTTTGATAAAACCCTGCTTTTTTAGAGGCTCAAGATAAAAATTAGCGGCTTGCAAGGACTTATTCTGGTTGTATGTGACGACATACTCTCTGCATGCCGAGTATGTAGCAAGATTGAGCAAAGATTTCGAAATAGTCATAAAACCTATGTGTATAATGGCAAGAAATAACGCGAAGAAAATAAGAAAGACAAAAACAAATTCCACAAGAGCCTGTCCGCTATTAGGCGATATCTTTTTCTTTTTATTCATTGGTATATATACGGCACAGCAAGTAGTCCACCGTATTTATTAAATGCCGTTCTATAGCCCATATTTAGAAAAAAACCCAAGGTTATAACAGATATAACGACAACTAGCCCAAGCAAAATAACATACTCGGCAACCGTCTGCCCTGAGTTATTTTTTATCAGGTTGCGGGTTATTTTTAGTTTCCGCTTGCTGTTTTTTTTCATCCATCACCTTTTGCACTTGCTCCTTTAACTGAGGAATAAAAGGAGGCAGTTCTTCTTTTGAAAAATTATCACTCGGCCACGCGACATTATATTTTTCCTGCCCTTCTTCATAAACAGCCGGATATCCCTCTTTTCTGGAAACATCTGCGCTAATAGACGCGCTCTCGAGTTTTTGTAATTCTTTATATCCAACTTCCGGAATAGGCTCTACGATTATATCTCCGTCGCTTCTCAATGATAAAAATATTTCGCCTTTTTTCTCCGCAAATATTAGCATTGGAACATCATTCGCGTGAACCCTAAGCGTCACAGTATTAGGAATATTCTGCCCCGAAGCCTCCGGCATCTGCAAATTAGATTTCTCTCCTTCACCTGAAGGATAATAGAATATTGATGGATTCATATTGCTCCCTACGGCAAGCACCGTAATATTTTGTAGTACTACTTTTGCCACAGACCTAACGTTTTTATAATCCTCGTCGGCTATATCAAAGTAACCTACGACATCCACCCTGTCTCCCGGCTTTAAAAGACCCTTTAACCCCGTCGCGTCATCCACAAATAGACTTACCGCTCTTTCGTTTGATTTCAGTTTCTGGGGAAGCGTTTTTGGCTTTTCGACCGACACATCATTCCAAAAAAGCGCCTGTCCCGCAAAAAGCCTCGTACCCGCCTTTTGCCCTATGACAAAATCTTTGTACTGATCAGTAACCATTTTATTGTGCGTTATAGACGCGGGAATATTTCTTACGCTGATACACTCTTCGGTTATAATATCCCCTTCGTTCATGTCTTTTACAATATCTATCACGGGGACAAATCCGCCTCCTGAAACAGTCAGAACCTTGTTCCTAATATATATGTGCACAAGCATTGTAGCTATAATTCCGAAAACAACGGACATAAACATTAAAAACCATTGATTGTTTTTTAAAAAAGCACTCATTGTTTTTGTTTTTTCATTCATTTTTTCTTCTCTCCTTTTTTTGCCGCTACAAGACCGATATATTTCTTCTTCGCCCAAATATAATCACTGTCAGCCGGATTATCTATAATAGCTATAATGTTTTGCAATATATATTTCACACCGTTTTCATTGTCCTGCTGGTGTGCCACAAAGGCGTTGTTCGACAGGTATTTGACGATTTTTTTTATCTTAACTTTCAATTCTGCTGTTTTTTCCGTTATTTCCACTGTTATTTCCGGAGGCGCGTCCGTGTTTTTAAGTTTTCTTAAAGCCGTAAGCCACTCATTCACCGCGCGCACATAACCGTACGGATTAACATCAGATTCATTAATAAATTTTTCGGCGATTATGTCTCTTTTCCTTACTTCTACTAAAAGTTGTATAAGCTCCTGATCAGTCAATTTTGCTCTTTCCTTAACTGCCGTTTTCCCCGGCTTTATCGCAAGTTCGGATTCTATCCGATATTTTAACCTTTTCTCCTTTAAGTCTACATATAGGTTCCCCAAAACGAATACCGCGATTATGGCCGATACGGCAAAAATAACCAATTTTTTTGCGATCTTAACGTCTATTTTTTTCTCCTCATCATGTCCTGTTACATCCGGAGGGAAATAATCAGCCCGTAAATTGCCAACACTCGTATAATCACCCGGCTCAAGTATTTTTTCGAAAAATTTCTCGCCTTTAATAAATATTCCCTTATCTGTCAGCGCCTTGGCGACATAGTATTCCCCTCTTTTCATGATCACGAGCAATTTTTTCGCCATATAAGACTGATCTAACACTATATCACAGCCCGGATCCGTCCCTGCAAATATTTCATCCTTATTAAGATAATACTTTTTCGTTTGACCGTTCCCGTAATTAACAGTTATATACGCTGGCTCTTTCATAGATTTTTGTCACATATGGTAATAGTACTTTAAAATCATCGGAGCAAATAATATTATAAAAACATTCGGCATTATTAAAAGTAAAAGCGGAAATATCATTTTTATCGGCGCCTTGTTGCCCGTTTCTTCAGCAAGATAAAAACGTTTTGTCCTTACCTCCACTGACTGCGCGTCGAGTACTTCCGCAAGAGGCATTCCCGTCCTCTGCGACTGCAAAAGCATCGACACAAAATGATCGATCGAAAAACTATCAATCCTTTTCGACATATTTTTTAATGAATCCATCAATGACCTTCCCAGTCGAACTTCATCCCTCACCACCACAAATTCATCCCTCAGAGAATTCGGTCTTGTCTCTCTAATGTAAATCTCTATCGCCTCGTCAAAATTTACGCCCGCCCCCACTATTAATGTGAACGTATCAAGCGCGTCGGGAAGAATGCTCTCTATTTCTATGCGCCTGAATTTTATTTTATTGTTCAGCCATACCTCCGGAAAAGCGAATCCCATAAAAGCGGCAAAAACATAAACTACCGAAATCTGGAACCTAAGCAGGAAAAATAAAACAAAAATAAACATTAACGGCGTAATTTGACGAAGCACGCAAAATTCTTCACCAGTTAAATTTCCCGGAAAGCCGGCTTTTAAAAGTTTTTCGGCTAATCGCGGAGAGTCTGAAATTATCCATTTCTTTAAATACTTATTCTTTTTATTTAACTCCGCAATATAGTACAAGACAGGTTTTAGTCTGCCTAAAAAAGATCTGCTTCTTATAAGATCATAGTCGTATAATTGCTTAACTTCTCTTTTTCTATTTTCAGCATAACCGATATAAGCGGGTATGATAAAGAAAGAGGAAATACTTGCCGCAACAAATACGATAGTTAAAATTAAAATCTGCATGTCGTTAAAATTTAATCGTACATATTCTTTTTATTGAAAAATACGCGAACACTTCCAGTGTTATCATCGTGGCAATTACACAGTTCCCTAAGAACGTTTTAAATAATACCTCTATATAAGTATGATCTCCCAAATAAAGAAAGAATCCCAAAACAAAAGGCAAAATTCCTACCACTATCCCCTCCGCTCTTCCCTGTGTGGTCAAAGTATTTATTTTTTTCCTAAAAAGATCTCTCTGCTTTATAGTGTCCGCTATCTTACGCAAGGCGGTCGGCATGTCAGCCCCGGTTTTTATTGATATAATCATCGCCTGAACCGCCAGATTCAAGTCGTCCAATGGAATTCTTTTTGTCATATCTAAAAGCGTGTCTTCCATAGACATACCGACACGTAACTGCTGGGTAATAATTTCAAATTCCTGCGCTATCGGATATCCAACAACATTCATTATATTCTCTATCGCCTGAGGAAGAGTTTCTCCCGCCCTAATAGCGTTACCTATAAGAATAAGAGAACCATAAAGCTGGTCTTCCATTTTAGTAAGATATTTTTTTCTGACTCTTGATAAAATAAATGACGGGAAATACCAGCCGGCAAGCGCGCCGAAAATAATCCCAAAAACACCTATTTTTAAATGCATGCCGCCTATGCCGAACAAAAGAGCGGCCGACACATTCAAAGAGTAAATCTTTTTTTCCATGATAGAGAAATATTTTATTTGCCAGATAAAAGAAGTTGTTTCCATAAAGTACAGCTTTTTTATAGCATCAATTTTATCCAACACGATTTTTATATTAAAATAGAAGAAAATGCTGATAGCGATAAAAAATAAAAACGAAATAAACTGCACAAATAATGTCGTCATTTCACTATCCTATCTTTTTCAAAAATTGATTTTGAAAACTCAAGGCCCATGACAGCAAGATCTTCTATAAAACTAGGTTTGTATCCGGTCGCTACAAAATCCCCCATTATAAGCCCGTCCTTATCCACTCCGGATTGCCTAAAAACAAAAACATCTTTTATAACGACATTATCGTTTTCATATCCGTCAACACAACTGATGCATGTTACCTTTCTAGTCCCATCCCTAAACCTCATCTGCTGAACTATCAAATGCAAAGCGGAAGCAATCTGCCTTCTTATCGCGGTTATGGGAAGAGCAAAACCGGCCATAAGAACCATCGTTTCCAGCCTCATCAAGGCGTCCTCAGTGCTATTGGCATGAATTGTCGTCATTGATCCTTCATGTCCAGTATTCATGGCTTGAAGCATATCTATCGCTTCCCCTCCCCTGCATTCACCTATAATAATCCTATCCGGCCTCATTCTTAGTGAATTCTTCAAAAGGTCTCGAATCGTAATCTCTCCCTTTCCCTCGACATTTGGAGGCCTCGATTCAAGTGAAACAAGATTTTCATGCGGCAGCCTAAGCTCCGCGGAGTCTTCTATTGTAATTATCCTTTCTTCCGGAGGAATAAACGACGAAATAATATTAAGAAAAGAGGTTTTTCCCGTGCCGGTACCACCCGATACAAGAATATTTTTCTTTCCCGCGACACACACCTTCAAAAATTCTATCATTTCGCTTTTTATGGTACCAAAACCTATCAAATCGTTTGAGGTAAGCATTTTTCTAGAGAATTTTCGTACATCAATAGTAGAACCCTGTATAACCAAGGGAGGTATAATCGCGTTTACCCTTGAACCGTCCCTAAGCCGCGCGTCAACCATAGGCATGCTTTCATCTATCCTTCTACCTATGGGATTTACAATTCTACTGATCACATTTTTTACGTGCTCATCCGAGGCGAAAGAAAGCCTTGTCAATTCTATTTTGCCTTTACGCTCGACATAAATTTTATCTTTTCCGTTCACCATAATTTCAGTGACCGTATCGTCATTTAATAATTCCTCTAAAGGCCCCAGCCCAAGAGCTTCATCCAATATACTTTTTTTAAAATCAAAAACATTAACGTCCTTCGGCATCCTAACTTCCTTTAAAATATCGTCCAGCAGTTCATCGCATTTCTGCCATAATTCTCTTTCCCCTAGTTTATGTATGCTTATCTTTTTTAAATTCATCCTTTCTATTAAAGTCTCATGAATCCTGCCACGCAACTGGGATACGCTTATCTCAGTTTCTTCAGAAACTTCTTTTTCTTCCTGAGGAATAAACCTGATAGTAAAATCTCCTATCCTTATAATATCCGTAAGATTTAAAACCGTAGATTTAACATCCCTGTCATTAATATAGGCGGTGCCCTGCTTTCCCATGTTATAAAAAAGTATCTGCTCTCCGTTCTTTATTATTTTCGCATGTTCCGGAAGGATGTTTGGCGAATCAAGAAAAATATCTAGAACAGGAAGCCTGCCGATATAGTAGGTTTTATCGGTAAACGCGAACTTCTGGATAGTTTTATTATTTTCTGAAACCTCTATACAATATTTCATCATCCATTATTTGAAACATGAGGCATAATTTATACGACGACGCGACGGATACAACTATTTTCGTTTGCTAATATTACTTTTTCCGGTGTTTACGGACTGCGCCGCAGGAACAGGCTTTTTTGCTTCTTCTTTTTCTTTCCCACCGCTTGTAATGTATGACTGCATATCTGCGCTCGGACGAATACCGGGCGGCTCGCCATAAACTTCGTTCGCCCTATCAGGCTTAATTATATGAGGCGTAAAAAACATAACCGTTTCAACATTGGTTAATTGCTTTGTCTTTCTTTTAAATAGATATCCCAATATCGGAATATCCCCCAAAAGAGGAACCTTATCAACCTTATCCGAGTAGTCCTGTGATATTAATCCTGCTATGGCAAACGTCTCTCCATCCCTAGCCGTCAGCTTTGTCTCCGCCTCTTTAGTAATAAGAGCCGGATAATCTCCCACTTTATTTGTCCAATCCAATTCGCTTAAGTTTGCTTTCAAACTTATAAAAATACTCCCGCTGTCAATAACCTCCGGGCTTATTTCTAAAGTTGTCCCATACTGCTTCCAGTCCACCGAGGACACAAAACCGGTAGACTGCGCTATAGGAATTTCTCCTCCCACCAAGAAACTCGCCGTCTTCCCGCTTTGAACGATCAATTTTGGGGTCGCTAGCATTTTTAGTTTCTGATCTTCGGCCAACGCTATAAGTTCAAAATTAATATTCGCCATATTTATACTCGGCGAATAAAGAAGAGTATTGGTCAACACCTCCGGAACGGTTTTATTAGAAGCATAAGTGTTTCCCACAGTATCAGTCCTGGTCCAGTTTTTCTCATTCCACGCGTCCGGATTATTGTCGTAATAATCCCCCGTCTTGGTTTTTGAACTTGAATATGTATCTGTGCCCGCTCTCTGCTTGTTTGTTGTTTTCTGTTTTTGCCAGCTATAGCTGTTGTTCGACCCGCCCTGAACTGTCCATGGATGTCCCTGAGGAAACCATCTAATACCCAAATCCAGGCCGTCATCAACCTTTATCTGAACAACCTTTACGTCTATCTGCACAATATCCACTGCTTCCGCTTTTATTTCCGGCCTTTGCACTATCGGTTTTTCGATTTCAATTGCGCCTTTCTGCGTCTTAACCAAATTGACAATATAATCGCCGTATAACGACACTATTTTTTTGTAGTATTCCAAATACTTTTCATCGTCTATCGTGCCTGAAACAATGATTTTATCACCCGCAATTTCTATACTAATTGTTTTTATCGGTTCAAGATTCGCGCGCATTTGCTCGCAAAGCCCTTTAATAAGCGCGGAAGCCGCTTCGGAAACAGTTATCCCGTATTGATCCATTTTCCCGTCATCGTACAGGACATATATAGACGTGAACCCTTTAGAAATACCTTTTATCACAATGGTCTTTTTGTCCTGCATAAATGCGTCTATTACAGACCTTGTCCCGATATCAAGGCGCTCCGGAGCGGACTGAAGTTTAATAATCTTCATTTCGCCCTTCGATATCTGAATAAGATTGCTTTCAGGAATGTCTACATTACTAATAGAAGATGCGGAATTTAATAGGAACATCAACACGGAAATAAGGACTGCAAAAAAAGCAGATTTTTTATGCATGTTATTCCCTTCATTTCCGCGCCTCGGGACAGTCCCGAGACGCGGGATTGTTGCAGTTATATGTTAGTATCTTTTACCACTTAGTCGCGTTTGTTACTTGATTGGCGGCTTTATTAAAAGCAGTCTGCACATTTTGCCCAAACACCATCACAGCCACATACACTAACAACGCGACAAGGCCTACCACAAAAATATATTCGACGAGCCCCTGCCCTCTATTGCTACGCAGACTAAGTATTGCTTTCATAAAAATTTCTCCTCTTACAAACATAGCTATTTAACCTTTTCTAATTTTTCAACTCTTTTAGTCAGATCCTCCACTACGTTTAATAAATACTCCGTGCGGCCGTCAGCAATTGAAATAATTTCTTCCATTTCTTTTCTCTGTTTCCCCGCGTGAACAGCAAGAACCGCGCCTACAAGAAAAACCAAAATCAGAACTATAAGTGTCCCCTTCTCAAATTTCTCTCCCATAGCACTCACCTCCTTATATATTCTTATCGAACGATTGTATCAAAAAAGAAGGAAAAGTCAATTTCATAATCTACTCTTGTTTTTTCTCCTTAGAATCACCGCTTCCTTGTCGGCGTATATTTCTTCCCATTCTATTTTATCCTTCAGCAATTTCGCGTGCGGCATATCGGCCTGCCATATGATAAAATCAGGGGGATACGAATCCAATATTCTATCCCATTCGCCGTTCATAAAATGAAACTTGAAATACTCTTTTTCGATAGACAAAGGGTAAATCGTCCTGTGCCTGCCGTCGTAGCATACCTTACAGGCGGGATACATTTCCCATATCATGTACTGTGCCCAGTTAAAATTTACTAGCAAATTTCCTTTAACGTTATTTTGCTTCATGTAATTTACCGCGTCAACAGGATAACAGTCCTTCTCTATAGGATACGGATTACTGAAGCTTCTTGAAACCTTAACCATGATAGTCAGAGATAAGAATAAAAAGGCCAAAACTAAAATCACTTTTTGCATTCTTCGTAATGGACGTGGATTTTCAGAAAGTATTTTAAATTGATTCCTTAATAAATCCTCTACAAAAGAAGGCATAATCATCACTGTTGATATCAGAAAAAAAGGAAAGAATTTTATATAACGGCACCCCAGATACAATGTCGAAAAAAATAGCAACATCTGCGTAAATGATTTTTTCTTATTTGACAGCGCCAGGACTATTAGACAAAAACCAATGTAAATCCATTGTGGCACAAAACTTGGGTCAAGACACTCCCATTCGACAATACATATACGCGGGACAAAAAGATCGGCATAAAGATATGTGTACAGCTTGTATCCATACGGATTAATAAGAGTGCACAAAAAAGCAATCAGAAAAACAAAAAAAAGCCTCAAATCCAAACGCCTTCTATCAAGACTATGCCCGATCAGAAATATTGCCAACAATCCCAATCCTGAAAGAAACCCGCCATGCAGATTCACCCATACAGCCATGATCACAGGGAAACAAATCATTAGCGGAATAGAAATCTTTTCTTCTCTAGACAAGGTGATTTTCGCGAATAAATAAAAATAGATCAGCGTGAAAAGATGAGAAAAATTCTGCGGTCTCATAACAGGCGTATACGCCGTCATAAGAAACGCTATCACCAAAAATAAAACCGCCCGTTCAAAAACATGGCTTGCGTATAACGATATGATTCTAAAAATGAAAAAAGACGCCAAAAGAGTAATTACAATCTTTAGAAAAAGCATACCATTAAAACCGGCGTGTTTATATACGGCACCAAAAGTTATCTCACTCAACCATTCATGATTCGTCCATTCGGCCCCGCTAAAGCTGTAGGAATAAATATCATTTCGCAGAATTTTCCCCTGCTCCAACATGTCTAATCCATACTTTGTATGACCGAAAAGGTCGGGGTCTGTCTTAGAATCCACCGCCCAAAAAACAGCCATCAGAAGCACAGTAAAGAATAAAAACCTGTTAAGAAATGAGTTTTCCATTTTTATTGAATTTTAATTGGACGCATGAACCCCTAATGCATTCAATCTTTTATGCCGGTTCTAATATTAACCATGCCACTGTTGATGTGTCCGAGACGAACCGCCGTTTATACCTGCGAGGGCTCCTGTGCCGTTACCAACGATAAAATTGTCCAATGCCGGATCCAAGGACTCGATGTCAATAACACTAGCCTTACCAAGACTGCAAGTACCTTCTGCCCAGTGCACACCTCCTGCATCCCAGCACATCGACCTCTCTGCTACTATACCTACATCGTTTGTAATTGCCTCTTTAGTAGGAAATGCTTTGCCGGCGAAATCAGGATATGCAGTGTCGACGTTCAATGAATATCTACTACGAGCATTTATCGTAAACGCGTCCTTCAACACGGGATTTGACGTGCTATCCATAAGTGTGATTTGACAAATTGCTGGTGTATCACTAGGATTAAGCATTAGTAGCCATTGTTTAAATATGTCAATGTAGCCCCTTGCGCGAAATTCCATTCGGTTGCTGTGCTCGTGGCTCCAACACTATCGCGTCCGCCTGCCCAATGGACTCCGCCGGCATCCCAATACATCGCGCGTTCTACCACTATATCTGGACCAGACGATACTATCTTTGTCCCAAACGAGACATTGGCCATACCGGAAATTTAATTTACGTGTATAGTATAACGACTAGAGCAAGGAATTGCAATAGATTCTGCTGTAGTTGTTGCGCCGTCTTCTTTATAAAATGTTACGGATGCCATACAGCTGCTGATTGCAAATGTATTCTGAATCACTCCTGTCCGGCAAAAGTTTTAAAATAAGGACAGTTGCTCCGGGGCCCGCTATAATCAAGCTGGCAGTGTAATTTAATGGCACCTTTTGTTGTGCGAAACTTCGCCCATGAAAATGCAGAAAGAGAGTGGAACGATGTATACCGTTTAGTCCTAAATGATACATTTTCTCCTTATACGCCCTAAATCCGTTTTCAATGTCTCTTAAGCTGTCTTTGCCGCTTATTTGCGCGTATAACATTGTTCAATTGACATTTGGGAATGATAGTCATACAATTGGAATACTATGATTAAACTTATGATCGAAGATATTAAAACTATTTTTACTGAAGATCCGGCGGCGAGATCTATCGTCGAAGTCATCCTATGCTACCCGGGACTGCACGCCTTGTGGATGCATAGGATCAGCCACTTTTTTTGGAAATACGGACTCAAGCTACTCGGCCGAATAAACTCACAGTTTACGCGTTTTCTCACCGGCATAGAGATACACCCGGGTGCTACCATAGGCAGGCGTTTTTTTATAGACCACGGAATGGGTGTTGTAATAGGCGAAACAACAGAAATAGGTAATGACGTTCTAATTTATCAAGGCGTTGTCCTAGGCGGCACAAGCCTTGAAAAGAAAAAGCGACATCCTACAATAATGGACAATGTTGTTATCGGCGCTGGTGCAATAGTACTGGGCCCAATCATTGTAGGCGAAGGCGCCATGATAGGAAGCGGCTCTGTAGTTGTAAATGAGGTACCGCCCGGAGCTACGGTAGTTGGCATTCCCGGACATGTCGTGCTTCCAAAAGAGAAACGACCTAAGCCATTGATTGACCTTGAACACGGCCATCTGCCCGACCCTGTCACAGAGGCCGTAAATATTTTAGTAAATCGTATCGCCCAGCTCGAAGACAGAATAAAAAAAATAGAAAAGTAGCATTCAAATATCCCTTGAACTATTTATTAATCGAAGGTGCCCGTCAAAACAATTTAAAAAATATTTCCCTGAAAATACCGCACAATAAAGTTACCGTCATTACAGGGGTAAGCGGCGCCGGCAAATCCTCACTTGCCATAGACACGATATTCGCCGAGTCATACAGAAAATATCTAGAATCACTTTCCACATACACACGCTTATTTCTCGAAAAGGCTGACAAGCCCGAAGTTGACACTATACGAAATCTACGCCCCGCGATATGTCTAGAACAGAGAAACACCGTCAGAACAAGCCGCTCAACTGTCGGGACAGTAACAGAGATTTATGATTACCTGCGCCTATTATTCGCCAAGATCGGAACAATCTACTGCCCTTCATGCGAAATACCGGTACACGGTTTCTCGCCCCAAAGCACCGCTGACAACCTATTCTCCGGCGAATTAATCGGCCAAACAATATATGTAACCCATTTTAGCAAAAAACCGAATATGGCTAACCTTTTAAAAAATGGATTCACGAGAATAATCTCCAACAAAAAGATTTATCATCTAGAAGAAGACCCTATCCATACTTCCATAAAGTCCGCTTACGTAGTTATAGATAAAATGAAAAACGAGAAGTCCGAACAAAATAGGCTGGTGGAATCACTGGAAACCGCTTTCAGAGAAGGAGCCGGCACAGTTTTCATCATAACAACTGATTTCAAAAAAATGAAATTTACCGGCAAACTCCAATGCCCTAAATGCGATTTAAAATTTAAAGAACTCCAGCCAAACATGTTCAGTTTTAACCACGCCCTAAGCGCCTGCCCCGACTGCAAAGGTTTCGGCAATCTACTTCAATACGACATGGATAAAGTTATTCCCAATCAAAACCTGTCTATAGAACAAGGCGCTGTTGACCCGTGGACAAAACCCAGCTATTCATGGCCGCTAGATTATCTCGAACATGTGAGAAGAAATATTCCATACAAAGACTTATCATCCGACGAAAAAAACCGAGTAGAAGAACATTTAGATTATTTTTTTAAAGAACTCGATAAAAGACGCTATAAACTCCATGTAAGAGTTTTTGTGTCACGATACAAAAACCAGTTCACCTGTCCTTCCTGCCAAGGAAGCAGACTTCGTAAAGAAGCACTCAATATAAAAATACAAAATAAGAACATCCACGAAGTATCTCAAATGATTATAGGCCACGCGCTTATTTTTTTCAATTCCATCGATTCAAAAATAGCGAATGATATCTTAGCCACTTTGCGTAAAAAATTAGATTTTTTAAATAAAGTCGGACTTAGCTATCTCACCATAGACAGGCAAACGAAAACCCTCTCCGGCGGCGAGGCGCAAAGAGTAAACCTCGCCCAACAACTGGGCGAAGGTTTAACGGAAACACTGTATATTTTAGACGAACCGACCATCGGCCTCCACGCAAAAGATATAAACAATTTATCCGAAATACTTCACGGCTTCGCGCAAGAAGACAACACACTCATCCTCGTTGAACACGACAGAGAGATCATTAACCACGCGGATTTTATAATACAGCTCGGCCCCGGGGCCGGCGAACATGGCGGAGACATAACCTTCGCCGGAGATTCAAAATATTTTAAAGAAAATTTAAATATCATACCCGTGCCATCAAAAAGGCGTAAAGGCAAGAATTTCCTGCAAATTACCGGCGCATCTCTTCACAATCTAAAAAACATAAATGTAAAAATCCCTCTCGGCTGTTTTACCTGCGTCACCGGCGTATCCGGTTCAGGGAAAAGCTCTCTTATCTATGAAACACTGTACCATGCAATAGCAATGCATTTTGATATGCCATTTCAAAAACCCGGGCACTATAAAGAGCTTCTCGGCCTAGAACACGTTAAAGGAATAAAATTAATCGACCAAGAACCATTAAGCCGCTCGCCTCGCTCAAATCCTGCAACCTACATGGGTTTCTTTAATGATATCCGCACCTCTCTTTCCCGCACTCAGATAGCAAAGGTAGCAGGCCTTACCGCTGGGAGTTTTTCTTTCAATTCCGGAAACGGCAGATGCCCAGCGTGCGAAGGCAGCGGCTTCCAAAAAATGGAGATGTATTTCCTGTCTGACATCTACTACAAATGCGAGGAATGCGAAGGAAAGAGATTTAAAAAAGAAATATTAGAAATAAAGTACAATGGCAAGAACATCCACGACATCCTGCAAATGACCGTCACAGAGGCACTCTCTTTTTTCGACAACAACAAAAAACTGCAAATATTAAATAGTGTCGGACTCGGATACCTGCGAATAGGACAACCCCTCACAACCCTTTCCGGAGGCGAAACACAAAGATTAAAAATAGCCGCGGAACTCTCCACACACCCGACAAAAGATTTTATCTATATTCTCGACGAACCAACAACAGGTCTCCATGTCCGCGACATTAAAATCCTCCTAGACGTACTCAGCTCACTCGTAGAAAACGGCAATACCGTCATAGTTATTGAACACAATATGGACGTCATTAAATGCGCCGACTATATAATTGACCTCGGCCCAGAAGGCGGAGAAAAAGGCGGCAAAATCATCGCGACAGGGATGCCTGAAAATGTAACGAGAAACAAATATTCTCATACCGGAGACTTCTTACGAAAGTACCTCTAATAAAAATACTGCATTTAAGTAAATAATGCGATATAATTTCGACATGAAGAAAACAAAGAAAAGGCCGCGGCATCCTTTTTTAACCGTGGTACTCGTTGTCCTAGTCGGATTATATGCCTATTTGTATCCGGATTTAATCTTACAAAAATTCGCGATAATATGCCCTTTCCTAGAAATTCAGGAAATACCGGTGGTACAGGAATTGGGCCAGTATGAAATATTAAAAAAGTTCGACTTTACAGACGACAATTCCATTAAGGACTGGCAGAACAAGGCATTTAAGGGCCTCACAAGGTACTGGATTGACCGTAAGATCCGGGATATTTCCCTGCACTCAAAAAGCAACAAGACCGCCTCGGCATTGTACTACATGATCACATACAATTCCAAGGAATATCCCCTACTTTCATGGAAGTGGCACCCCGTCAAATTCCCAAACAAAAAGAATTCCATCAACCTTAAAGACAAAGACGATTACGCGATAAGAGTGTACGTGGTTTTTAGCAAAGGTTTTTTTACCAACTTTAGATGCATAGAATACGCCTGGGACGAGTTCCTGCCGAAGGGCACAAAACAGGCAAGCCCTTTTTCGGATAAAATCATGCAGATTATCCTTGAGACAGGGACACCGAAAGAAGAATGGGTCGTCGAAGAGAGGAATATTTATGAAGATTATAAAACGTTGTTCGGGCAGGAGCCTGAGTTTAAAGTGAAGGCGGTTGCTATTATGACTGATTCTGAAGGAACCAAAGACAGCAGTGAAGGATATGTAAAAGAGATGAAAATATACAGAACAATCTCCAGTAAAAATAAGCCCAAGAAGAAGGTGAAATACAATTGGACATTCAGAAAAAAACAGAAGTCAGATGGCGGATGATAGAAAACCAAGGAGGCATTTATGCTGGACCGAAGAACGCGCTATTTCATAAAAAAACATTTTCAAATCCGGTACATTTTATTTGTGTTTCTTGCGATGCTTATTCCAACCGGCATCTGCGGCGGAGCGCTTTATTATTTAATGTGGCAGACCATCGCGGCGGAAATAGGCATACCCGAGGCGATTGAATCACAAATAATGCCCGCGCTTAATAAAGTGGATACCGCCTTAATGTTTATTCTCCCCATTGTTTTTTTGGGGATGATTACATTATCTGTCTATATTTCACACAAAATAGCCGGGCCATCATACCGTCTGGAAAATGAGTTGAAAGAAATACTTAAAGGCGATTATTCCCGCAGAATAAAACTGCGCTCTCACGACGAACTACAGGAAATCGCGGAACTTGTTAATAAGTTACTAGATCAAATCGCTGAAAAACAGAAAAAATGATAAAGGAACTTTTACCGGGATTACTAATGTTATCCTCCGTAGTAATATCCGGCTGCGGATATTCAAAATACCGCTTAGAGGTTTTGGACGACGCGTCGTTTGCCGATAAAAGATGTAATGGCAGTACAGTAAACATTTACGAATTTATTCGCCCAGAAGAAACAAGAGAGGCCTTAGATAATATACCCTTAATGAATCTGTCTCAAAATAAGGACGAAAATAAAGTTTTAAATATTTTACAATATGTTCAAAACGTAAAACAAACCAACGACAAAAAAGATTTCTGGCAATACCCGTCGGAAACATTAGAAAAAGGAGGTGACTGCGAAGACAAGGTTTTCTTACTCCTGTCAATGCTAATACAAGCCGGCATTAACGACGCTGAAGGAGTAAAAGGAAGGTTACTTGGCGGAGGCCACATGTGGGTAGAGTACAAAGGCCGCATCCTTGACCCTTCAAAAAAGACAGCAAAACTAGAACCAATCAGTAAATGCGTAGGCTATGTCCCTTTGTTTAAATTCAACAATCAAAACCTGTACTACTGCAATAGAGAGGAGAAATAAATGAAATATTCCCTTTTCACGAAATCAGTTGCCGTACTAGTCGCTTCATGTTTCATGTTTTCAATCCTTCCTGTTAACGCCGCGGAAGTATCCGTAAAAATACCTTTCGGTCCTGGTGCTGCGCCAAAAACGAACGACACCATTTCCAAATTAAAAAATGAAGACACCTCCGGAGCTGGTGCGTTAATAGGTTTAATCATTCTTGGCGCCTGCGTGGTAGCGGCCGCCGTTATAATTGCCAATGCCGCTGAAGACACTACAGACAAATTGGACAATGCGGCGGACAAATTAGGAGACAAGGCCGACCGCCTAGCGGACGATCTAAAGGATAAATACGACGATGTAAAACAAGATTTAAAGGATGAATACGACACCAGATCTCAGGATGATGATAATTCTGATAGCACTGACGACACTGGAACAACCGAGTAAAAATCATAAAAAAGACCGCCACGACAAAAGTCCTGGCGGTTTTTTTTATGTAAATTTTCTGCTTACCACTTACCACGCCCTAACCGGATGCTGATATACCGTAGTAGTTGTAGTAGTATACACAGGAGGATAATAACACAGCCTGTGCGGACGATGATAAGGCCTATAGACCACTACGGGCGCCGGAGCTGGCTGATAAACATATACCGGCCTTTCATAGTAACAAGGCGCGCTGCTCATAGCAGAACCTATAACAAGCCCCCCAACTAATCCGCCAAGCGCGTACCATCCTTCATCACGCGCGTATGCAACACCACTAAAACCCGCACTCAACACTGCCACTGCCACTACCACTAGCAATAACTTCTTCATACCCACCTCTCCTTAGACCTCGCCACGATTTTTGGCGGGCCATTTTCGTTTTTACATTATTCACTTCAACCACCATTTTAATAAGCATAAGCCATGCCAATCTTTCAAAAATATTAAATATTTGCAACACATAGTCTTATAAATACGACATCAGCATGTTTTTCAAAAATCGCTCCATTTCGGAACACCAAAATGAATGTTTCACATTTCAATAAATTAGACGAGTAAATTGCGAATTTATTTCAGGAAAAGTTCTCCCTCTCCACAAAGTAAGGAGAGGGAGAAAATAAGGGGTAATACAATTAATTCACTTCCACCACCGGGATCCTAATCGCCCCAATGTCATCGGGATTATTGATACTTCTCACCAATATCAAACCTTCTGAAACACCTTTCTGTGATCCTTCAATACTGAGAGTCATTTCCTTGTTTCCCCTAAACGGCACGGTCACAAACTGCACCTTGCCCCCCCCGGAGGACTTCTGCCCGTAAAGAAGCTGTCCCTTGTAATCAGAGAGGATATCCTCCGTTTGCCGCAAAGACACCGTAGAGGGCAAAACAACCATCGCATAATATTCAAAAGGGTCTTTTCCCTTATCGAGCGTAATCGTAACCGCGGACTCCTGCCCCATCTTTATCTTTGTGTCCTGCAAACCAATTTTAAAAAACCGCTCTTTAGATAAATATTCCGTTAAGGAAATAGTTCTTTTTTCGTCTACCCTTATTATAGAATATTTAGGGGCGACAATCTCCGCCGTAGATATTTCCGTCGAAATTAAAAGCGGTTTTTCCGCTATATCAATTACCTCTTTCTTCCCTTCGAGTGTAAACTCTACTTTACTATCCAAAGCTTTCTCGTCACTCATCATAATAAGAAGTTCTAAGAATTTGATCATCGTCTGTGGACTAGAATATACACCGCCCAAAAGTGCCGGGCCCTGAATCATACCCGCATCCTGAGTACTTATAGCGCCCTTCGCTATTTGCCCGAATAAAGTGTCAAAATTGCCCCTCTCCTTTTCGCCCGCTAGCCAAAGAGCCTTCGCGTTTTGTATCATGTACGGTAAAAGCCCCGTATGTTCATACGCACGTAAAAACCTAAAAGTATCGTACGCCTTAACATACGCGGTACTCAAATCCTTGCAATTCTCCAAATCCATCGCAGGCAGAAATTTCTTCGCCACCCACTGAATAACCGCATCATCGGTAATAACCTGATAATACACCTTGCCGTCAATCTCGACTGGAATAACATCCCTGTTCGATTGGTTAGGATCAAAGCCCGCGATCTCAGGAATAGGTGTGCCAAGTTTCTCCAGCGTCACGTTCACCTGTTTTACAATATTTTCCGCGATCAGTACGGTCTGTGAAAATTCATCCGACAACGCCTTCGAAGATTTCAGGGCGTTCACCATAGAGTTCAAATTCCTCGCTGTCCACGCGCTCCATAGAGGATTCGGTTCAATTCCCGGATAAGGAGAGATGAGGCCCTTATTTCTATCAAAGAAACTTTCATTAAGATCCCTCACACATTTCTTTAAATCCGTTACCAATGTCTGCCGCAATCCCTCATCTGTGATTATTCCCCTATCCATCGTCTGAAGAAGAATAGCCCTCACGGCACAAGACGCGCTCAATGCCTCAGCGTGCCCAAACCACGAATACATCGTAGTAGTAATATTCATCACTATGCCGCCCAAAAGCTGTCCCGCGTTTTTATATACCCCGATATTCCTTCCCCTCTCTACGTTAATAGATTTCCCGTCTGAAATAAGGAGATTTGAAAATGTTACAGGCTGACTGCCAATATCCCTCGTCTCAAGCTCTCTCTTATCAACCAATTTGCCGCTATTATCTTTGAGTTCAAAAATTATTTTGCCGTAATTTTTCCCATAGACGGAAAATTCTACTTCCTGTCCGCCTTTCTTTATTTCATAAGAAAGCGTTTTATCAATTCCTGCACCTGAAACAGTCAACGTCATACTATTTTCCGTATTGTTGAACACAAATGCAGTCGCCGAGATTTTACATTCCGGCACTAAAAGCGGATGCAGATGACATTCCACATACGCCTTCTTTGACATATCCACAGTCTTCTGAGTAAAAGTATAATCCATCCCTTTCACGGCGACAAAACGTGCGTTACACCTGCCTGTTTGAGGCGGTAATTTTACGGACACAACCACTTTACCGTTTGCGTCCGTTTTCACAAACCCGCAGTACACAACCTTCTCCTCTCCCTGACGCATTGCCTCACCCTGTGCGCCTTCGTCTTCCGGCGCTTCTAACTCACCCGCGTGTTCACCGCCTCTACCCTGCGCGACCGACATAGGCGATGGAGCTTCACATTTCGCCGCATACCTATTGCCACCTACTGCTGATTTTACTCTATCAAAAAATCCTTCATCTTTCTCTTTCGCCGATTCCGCCCACATGCCCGTTCTATCTTCCCACGACGATAAAGAATTAGAAGTATTTCTAAAAGAATCGCCAACCGCCGAATTAAGGGGATTAATAGGATTTTTTGACGCAACCCTATTATCAAACACCTCCAAGATACCGGACACAGAGACACCCTCTCCTGTATTCGCGTATTTCGTCATAACGGTGACATCAACATTAGAATTTGGGTTCCCTGATTCAGGCACAGATATCTCCGCTGTTAAGCTCGACGGCGTAAAACATATCGCGTATCCCTCCCACATCTTTTTCTCGTCGGACAAATACCCGCCCGCAACGATCAAACTGTACGGGCCTTCGATCGGAACAATTATACTTTCGCCTTTTTTGTACTGCGCCTGCAGTTCCTTCATTTCGGTGCAAATATACTTTCCGCCGTTCTCCGGCTTGTAAACATAGACCTTTAAATTTTCCAGCGGCTTTTCTATATCAATGGTGATTTTGTTATTTATCCCGCTATACGCTGATGTAAGTTCCACCGCATCATCATCCTTTTTCTTCTCTTTTTCTATATAAATCTGCCTGCCCGGAACCTGCACTGTCCCCTCATACGGAGCAAGCCCGGCTCTGTAAATGTAGCCCATACCATAACATAACTTCACCATTGACCTCTCGACATGGCTTGTCGCCTCAAAAAGATATTTGACGCTTCCCTTATCGGTAATAACCTCTATCTCAAACGGGCCCGAATGCCCTCCCACATCCATAACCGCTTCAACAACACCGTCCTTTACATCAACGCTTACCGGCTTCCCAGCCTCACAGCCGTTACACCCCGGCAGAAAACACCTGCTTTTTATTGTGGTACTGCCATTATACGGCAGGTTAGAAACACGAAGTTCATTTCTTATATTAAGCCCGTTTCCCCAACGAAGGCCCGCCCCGGCGGCATTACCCATAAACCATCCGCCCTTAGCGGTCTTTAAATCGCTGGCACTTGTCAGCTGTTTAAATTCGTACGCCAAAGAAAGCGCTCCCAGCGCCCCTTCTACAACAGAAAATTCGGTAGTCCCTTCCGCTTTACTGTCCAAATTTGTCACCACCACATTATACTCTCCCAGTTCCAACTTTTCTTTAGCGCCGTCCATTATCGGTAAAACAAGAATACCGTCTTCATTAAGTTTATGTTTGCCCAGATCTTTTTCGACCGAATCCTTCTTTTTCAATTTAACGGAAACCTGCGTGCCCGGCCTGTCCGGCATCAGTATCTTCAGATTAACCTTCTCCCAAGTCCAATACTGCGGCTGATCCATCGTCACAGAAACTAAATCAAGCCTCAGCATCCCCGCAATATCTTCCTTCACCCCTGCGATTCTTTTCCCCTCACTGTCCAATTTAAAATAACTTGTCTCCTGCTTCATGCCCTCTCCTTGCGCGTTCATTCCACCCGCGGAAAACTCCAACAAAAAACAAAACGCCAAAAACCCACTAAACATTCTCCTTCTCACAATTTCCTCCTTTAGGCCGGTTCATTTTACCCCGTTAGAAAGCTTCGTCCATGAGTAGGGACAATTATTCGGCACAAGCACCAATAAATCAAGGCAAATGTTTACATTAAAAAGATGAAATTCTTTCTAACGGGGTGAACCAAACCTAAAGTATTAGACAAAGAAAACCCGAAAAAGTTCCAAAACTATAATTGATTCGTGTTAGGATTAGCCGCTACTATAGCAGTTGCTGCCGCGAAAAAGACGTGTCTAATTTGCAACATTAGGCACTAAAATTGGATGTTTGCACAAAAAAACCGCCCTGGGTTTTATTCCAAGGCGGTCACGTTCTACATCACACTTCCTACGGCCTACATCCCACAACCTATCACCTACAGGCTTTTCGCAGTCCTCGAAGAGGATTACCTACTCCATAAATAGGTGCGGCCCTTTTTGTTTTTCTAATTTATCTTGTTCACTTCAACCGTATATCTGCTAGTCGCAGGAACTGAAACATAACGCTCTAGTGTCGTACCGTCTGCTTTCATGATCGTGAGTGTTACAGCCGCAGCAATACTATTAGGATTTTGCAGCAAAATCCACTCGCTAAAACCGTTTGTACTGCCCTCGGCCAAATACCAGCTCTCTGACGTAGATGTTACACCCGGACTACAATGGCCGCCCTTTCTATATACACCGCCTGCATTCCAGTACATTGCTCTCTCGGCAATGACACCTACGCCATTTTTACTTTCCACTTTTGTAGAAACATCCCCGTTTGAAACATAGTTACTTACCGTAATACTTTCTCTACTGTGGGCATTGATCGTTTTCGAGATAGGAGCAATAGTTGTACCGCCAATTTCCATAAACGTAACGGTGACTTCGGCAGGAATATTATTGGGATTCTGAATTAAAACATATTCTTCAAAACCATTTGTACTACCTTCCGCGAGATACCAAGTTGTCGCGTCGGAAGAAACACCCGCACTGCAGTGGCCACCTGCCCATTCCACCCCGCCTGTATCCCAATACATTGCCCTTTCTACAACAATCCCGATACCGTTAGTAGATTCTACGGTCGTGGAGACAGACTCGTTTAGAACTAACTGGTTTACATGTATTGTGAACCTTGAGGTTGGGACAACAATAACATTCTCCTCAACAGTACTTCCGTCGGGCCTCATAAAAGTCACGCGGCAATTCGCCGATGTACTATTCGGATTTTGAATTAGCACCCACTCATCAAAAGTCCATAAAGTGGCACCCTCCGCTAAATACCATTTGGTGGCCGTAGATGTAACACCCGGACTACAATGTCCCCCAGCCCAATGGACTCCGCCGGCGTCCCAGTACATCGCTCGTTCAACTATAACTCCTACGCCGTTAGTTGATTCAACCATAGTAGAAACGGAATCATTGGGGACATATTCATTTACATGAATAGTCTGCCTAGAATGCGCGTTTATGGTAATACTGAAAGACACTGTACTCCCGTCGGACTTCATGAATGTCACATCGCACAATGAATCAGTACTGTTTGGATTTTGTATAAGGACCCATTCACTAAATGTATTCAAAGTAGACCCTTCAGCCAAATACCAAACATTAGAAGTTGATGTCACTCCCGCGCAAGAATGTCCCTCAGCCCAGCGGGTCCCTCCCGCGTCCCAATACATCGCGCGTTCGGCAATTACCTGCACAGAATTTGTGGAATGAACATACGTTGAATGCGAATAACCGCTTTCTCTGTATATCGCCGCTAAAAACGCTATTAACCCTCTAGCCGCGTGATTTCTGCCAAGCTCATTCAAATGCCCGCCGTCATCAGTATACTCGCTACATAACGAGTAGTATGCCTGCCCTCCATAGCTAAAAGTGCTTCTAGTCCCGTCGGTATGCGTAGATTCTATCTCTGCCAAATCATAAATATAATCTGTGGAAACGTTATACTCAGCCCTTAACATCTCGTTGAAGCTATGTCTCGAAATATTGTCTGTGCTTGAGCCGGTAGTAAGAGGAACCGTCATATGCACAATTTTCACATTTGGATAGGCCGCGCGAAGTGCGCTTATTTTCGCTTTGTACTCATTGAAAGTATTTTCAACAATATCCCCGAATGAAAAGTCCACGTAGCAAAACTTAAAAAACGCGCAGTCATAACTCGCGTTAACATGAGTACCAAAATCATTTATTTTTGACGTCGGATCACCGTTGGATCCGACCGAAAAATCGTCTATATTGACAAGATGGTACTTGGAGTCTAACTCCGTCAAACCGGTAAGAATGTTATATCCGACCGACTGATGTCCAAAAAGTATGTTCTTCGATTTAATAGTATTAAGGGTAGATTCTGAGACGGTACTATCAATATCCAAATCGTTGGCACCGACAATAACCGCATACGCCGCGGTAGAATTTACAACAAAAATCGCAACAAACAAAAGCCACATTTTCTTAATAGCCATAAAACCTCCTGTTTAATGCCGCCATATGGTTTATCATGTTTTAATTTTCAACTCAAGTCAATTCAAAATGTCCCTGATCATAGTCAAAAGGTAAGGGCCAAGATACCCGTTTGGGTTACGGCAAAGTCATTGGGGCATTTATCTGACCATTTCCCCCTCACCAAACCGGCTTCCTCACCTTTACCCAAATACATTTATTTTTCCGTCACCCAAGCCCCTTTTTAAATCTCAATGAACTTATTACAAGAACAAATACACCCAGCCCGAATAATATTGTCATCTGCGGCCAAAGGATACGCGCGCCTACTCCTTTTAAAAATATTCCTCTTACAATCTCAATGTAATATCTCAAGGGGTTTAAGTACGTAAAATATTGCACAATTTCCGGCATATTCGCAATCGGAAACACAAATCCTGAAAGTAATATCGCAGGAAAGGCGAAAAAGAATGTGGACATTATGGCTTCCTGTTGAGTAGTGACGATAGTTGAGATAAATAACCCCAACCCAAGCGTATTCAATAAATACAAGCACGAGCAAATAAAAAGCAAAATAAAATTGCCGCGTATCGGAACGTTGAACCACCATACGGCCACCATAGTCACAAGAAATACATCAACAGCACCGACAAAAGCAAAAGGTATAAGTTTGCCGAGAATGATCTCAATAGGCCTTAACGGGCTTACGATCAGTTGCTCTATCGTCCCGCTCTCTTTTTCTTTTACTATCGCCATCGCTGTTAGTATAAGCGTCACAATCAAAAGAATGAGGGCGATAATAGAAGGCACAAAATAATTCTTCGAATCCAGATTTTCATTAAACCATGCCCTTCCGCAAAGATCGACACTGGGAATTTTAATCAACATGGCCTGAATTTTTCCTAACATCTCCCTGCTATTATATTTTTCAATAATGGCGGTGGCGTAATTTAGGATAAATGACGCCGTATTGGAATCCGTCCCGTCTACAATAAATTGAACATCGGCGCTTGCCCCGCGCAACAATTCTTTCGCGAAACCGTGATTAAAACGAATCACGGTATTTACTTCTGATTTGTCAATCGTGTCATTTTGCTCACTGTCGGTGAAAATATATTTTTTTATTTCAAAGTACTTTGAAAAAGAAAATTCCCTAGTCAACTCCCTGCTTTCTTTGGAATTGTCCAAATCATAAATGGCCACCGGAATATTTTTTACGTCCATGGACGCGGCATGGCCAAAGATAAACATTTGGATCATTGGAATAATAAATAACACTATCTTCATCTTCGGATCCCTGAATAGTTGTATAAATTCCTTTACGATGACAGTTTTTATTCTTTCAAACATTAACCCACCTTTTTTATGAATTTCTTGTTTGCCTCGAACACCATTAAAACCGCGAATGCAAAAAGAAATAATACATGAGCAGCCAAGACCTTTAATCCCACACCTTTTAGGTAAATACCCCTAAGGATGGTGATAAAGTAACTCGTCGGAATAATACGCGTAAATATTTGTATCAGCGGGGGCATATTATAAATAGGAAAAGCGAAACCGGACAAAAGAAATGCTGGAAGAAACGTCGTAATAAACGCCAGCTGACTGGCCAAAAATTGATTCTTCGTGGCAATTGATATTAGAATTCCCTGACATAAAGCACCCAAAAGAAAAACACAACTCACAATAGACAAAAACATTAAGCTCCCCCTAAAAGGCACATGAAATATGAATTCACCCGCAACCACAGCGATAAAAACATCGAGAAGCGTAATCATAAAATATGGAATTAATTTCCCGAAAATTAATTCATTCTTCCTCACAGGAGTTGAAATGAGCTGTTCCATAGTTCCCCTGTCCCATTCCCTAGCCACCGCTAAAGACGTAAGAAGCGCCCCGACTATCATCATTATTACCGCGATTAAACCCGGTATAATAAAATTTTTACTTTTCAGATCCGGATTGAACCATACTCTCGGAACAAACCTCACCGGGATAATAATTTTCCCGCCTATTTTTTCAATCGCGCCTGAAATATGTTTTTCATTATATCGAAAAGTGATCGCGTTGGCGTATCCTAGGGCAAGCCCCGCGGTATTCGAATCACTCCCGTCCACTATTGCCTGCACCCTAGCGGCTCCTCCGGAGGAAATAGTCTTTGTAAATTCTTCCGGGATCACAAGCGCCATTACCGCCTTACTTTTATCTATATATCCGTCGAGATCCTTATATTTATCAAAATATCCTACAATTTTAAAATACGAAGAATTTCTGTAATTCAAGATATAGTCGCGCGAGATTTGCGTATTGTCCTGATCCCAGACAACAAGAGGCACGTCATTAACATCAAAGGTGAGTATCTTCCCGAAAAAGACGAGTAAAAGCATGGGGATCGCGATCGCCATCCCGAGGCTTCTCGGATCGCGCACCACCTGAATAAATTCCTTTTTGGCTATCGCGGTGATTCTTGTAAAATTCATCTTTTACCGTCGTATTTTTCAATAAGAGAAATAAAAACATCTTCCAGCGATGGCTTAATTTTTTTCATACTGAAATTATTGTCCGGCTCTTTCATAAATAAATTCTTTAACCGCGCAACCGACGCATCGGCATTGTCGACTATCGCGTGAATGGCCGTTCCAAAGAGCGCGGCCTCATGAATGTCTCCCTGTTCTATTATTTTATCAATCCAAAGTTCCGGATTATTTATGCATATCTCAAGAACTTCTTCATTCATAGAACTTGACTTTAAAACAGCCGGAGATCCCGAAGCGATTATGTCGCCTTTATAAATTAAAGCAATCCTGTTGCAATTTTCTGCCTCATCCATATAGTGAGTTGTCACAAATACCGTTACACCGTTTTCCGCCATTTTCTTTATCAACTCCCAAAATTTATTCCTCGCGATAGGATCAACCCCCGATGTCGGCTCATCCAAAAAAACAATCTTTGGTTCATGAATTATCGCGCATCCCAAAGCAAGCCTTTGTTTCCATCCCCCGGACAAAGTTCTTGTCAACCGTCGTTCAAAACCTTTTAAACCAGCCATTTCCAATATCCATTCTTTTCGTTCCTTCTTTTTGTTTATTTGTATTCCGTAAAGCCCGCCGTAGAATTCAATATTTTCTTCAACAGTCAGATCCTCATACAAAGAAAACTTCTGCGACATGTAACCGATATTTTGCTTTATCTTCTCCTGCTCCTTCACAATGTCAAATCCGCCTACCTGTCCGCCGCCGCTTGTCGGTAAAATAATTCCGCACAACATCCTTATTGTCGTAGATTTTCCGGCACCGTTTGGACCAAGAAAACCAAAAATCTCACCCTTTTCTACGCTGAAATTTATTTTATTCACAGCTACAAAATTTCCGAATCTTTTTTCCAAATTTTCTACATTAACTACAATATTGTATTGACTCATAATTTTTGGATTTATTTATTTGGGTTTATTTCGAATTTAGTATTTAGAATTTAGTGTTTCGTGCTCCTTTATAATCATAATAAACGCCTCTTCCAGCGTAGCGGCTTTTTTTTCTTCTTTTATTCCCGACGGCACGGCGCATCTAAGAAGCCTCCCCTTGTGTATCAATCCTATCCTTCTACAGCGTTCCGCTTCGTCCAAATAGGATGTCGAAAACAGTATCGCCACCTTTTCCTTTAAAAGACGGTAAAGTATGCGCCAAAAATCCCTTCGGGAAACAGGGTCAACACCGTTTGTGGGTTCGTCTAAAAGAAGAACTTTGGGAGAATGAATAAGGGCGCAGGCAAGCCCCAGTTTTTGCTTCATCCCTCCGGAAAGATTTCTAGCCAATCTTTTTCTAAAATCCGCTAGGCCGCTAAACAAAAGAAGCTGTTCAATCTTGTCTCTTCTACCGCTTCTTGGAACACCATAAATATCCGCGTAAAAATTTATATTTTCTACTACAGTCAAATCTTCATAAAGACCAAATCGCTGCGGGACATACGCTATATTTTCTTTCAGCCGCTCGCATTCTCTTACGATATGCTTCCCGCACACCCACCCGTCTCCCGAAGTGGGCTCTAAAATACCGGCAAGAAGCCGCATCGTCGTGGTTTTACCCGCGCCGTCAGGCCCGACAAGGCCAAATATTTCACCTTCCTCGACCTCAAGAGACAGACCGTCAACCGCTGTAATATTATCGAATATTTTCGTCAGATTTACTGTCTTAATCATTGTTCATTTATAGTCGCCACGCCTACTTACATGTTCGAACAGATATTTGTTTTTAAGATTTTTTACATCGATATTCCTACATTGTTGGGATTTGGTCACTAAGATTTGGGATTTAATATTTCTTCAGTCATTTATGACATATCCATCCGCCGGCATACCGGGTTTTAGTTCATAATTTGGATTATCCGCTTTTATCTTAATTCGATAGACGAGCTTCACCCTCTCCTCGGTCGTCTGAATTTGTTTTGGCGTAAACTCCGCCTCTTGAGATATAAACGAAATCCTTCCTATATAAATTTTGTCAGGGTAAGTGTCCGTTCGTATTTCCGCCTCCTGATTCAATTTCACTTTCCCTAAATCTGTTTCATTAACATATCCTGTAAGCCATATATCGGAAAGGTCGGCGACCGTAAAAATAACAGATCCGGCTACAACTACCTCCCCTACCTCAGCACTTTTTACCAGAACAAAACCGCTTATAGGAGAAACAAGTTCCGCGAATCCCAGTCTCGTTACGGCAAGCTCCAGCGAGGCACTTAACGCGTCAACATTGGCCTTCGCGGAGTCGGCGCTAGTTTTCGCGGAATCCCTTTTTTGCTCGGAAATAGAACCCGCCTTAAACAAATTTTCCATCCTCGCATAATCATCCCTCGCCCTTTCATAAGTAAATTCCGCCGACTTAAGAGAAGACTCCGCCTCGTTTTTAATTTTAATAAGTTCATCCGTATCAATCCTCGCCACCACATCCCCGGATTTCACGACACTGCCTTCATCAACGAGAATTTCTTTAATCTTTCCCGCAACCCTAAAGGACAGACGAACATCGGTTGCCTCCATATTTCCGGAGACCTTAATCCGCCCATTGTGCGAATTTTCCTTTTTATAAAAGTATGTAATTAAGGCCGCCGTTGCTATCAGGATAACTACTAAAAATATTTTTTTCATTTTTCCTCTTTACCATTTTCCCTTACTTACACTGTTTTTTACTTTTCCGCCTAGTCGAATGCTTTCCCCATAGTTTTATCCAGATACGCCTTCGCCATCAGATAGTCGTAAATACCTTCCGATAAATTTTTCTCAATCTGACTTAGCGAGACCTGCGCGTCAAGAATATCAAGATTGGTTCCTTCGCCGTTTTCATAACTTATCTCGGAAATCCTCAAGGACTCCTTCGCTTCTTCAACACTATCTCTTTGCGATTTTATAATCGCCTCCGCCTCCAAAAGATCCAGGCACGCCTTCCTTATATCTACTGCAATCCGGTCGTTAATGTCTTCTTTATTTAATACCGCCTGTTCGTATTTCGCCTTCGCCTCATCCACCTTCGCCTTTGTAGAAAATCCGTCAAATAACGGCATAGTTACAGTTATCCCTGCGTTCCAGTTATTATGCCTTTCATTAAACATATCACCTATACCGTCAGACCTATAATAATACGCCGCGCTTGCGTCCACCTGCAGACGTCCTGACGCCCTAGCCATACTGATCCCAACATTACCCGCGTCAATACCAAGCGTCTTTAAAACAACCTCCGGATTATTCGCGTATGCTTTTCTTAAGAATTCTTCTTCGTTTATCTCCGCCGTTTCGTAGCTAAGATTGTCTTTTAAAGCTAAAAAATCGTTCATCTTTAAGCCAAGAATCTTTTTTAAATCCGAAGATATTAAATCAACCGCATTTTTCGCCCTTACAAGTTCAGGCATAATCTTAGAAACCTGTACCTTGGACTGCAAGACATCAAAACGCGACGACGTTCCCTGATCAAATTTATTTTTAACGTCCTCATAGTGCGACTCCGCTTGCTTCAAAAGATCCTCGGTAATGCGCCTTGTTTCATAGGCAAGAAGCAGTCCGTAATACAACCTCTTTACCTCAAATTCAATATACGATTTCTCGAAACGAAGCGTTTCTTCCTGAATAGTTAATTTGATCCGAGATTGTTTAGCACTGGCTATACTAAAACCACCGTCGTAAATGGACTCCCTTATCGATAAATTCACCTGGTTATCGTTGTCATATCCGGTAAAAACACCCAAGTCCTTATACATATCTATCTCTGCCTGGCTAGGCAATGCCAGTACGGCCCCGTTTCTTGTATAACTGTACCCAACATTCAACCTCGGAAGATAACCGCTCCTTGCGCCTAGAATATTGGCCTTGGCAATCTCCACTTCTTCCTCCTGAACCTGGATGTCCTTATTGTTTGTAAAAGCAAGATTAACTGCATCGTTTAGAGAAAGGGATACCGATTCGTTCTCGCCGTAAACGCCACTGGCGGCAACAAATAAAAGCTGGATGCCAATTAAAATTGTTCCAAAATATTTACTCATTTCTGCACTTCTCTCCATTCCCCCGGTTTTAATTCCCCGAGCCTATATTTACCGAACTGCAGCCGTTTTAATCGAACGACTTCCTTTCCCAACGATTCAAATATTCTTCTAATTTCCCTATTCTTTCCTTCAGTAAGTGTCATTCTTAAAAGCGCTCCATTTTCCTGTTTGGATAAATATTTTACATAAACCGGTTGTGTTTTTTCACCACGTCCGATGTCGATACCGGCCCGTATCTTCTCTAATTCTTCTCCCGATACCTCTCCGCCCACAAGTACTTCGTATGTCCTTTCAACCAGATTCTTCGGATCAGTCAAAAAATCCCCAAAAGCAGTATCATTTGTAAAAAGAAGCAATCCTTCAGAATCCTTGTCTAGCCTACCGACCGGAAACACCCACTCGCTAACACCTTCCAAATACTTGTAGACCGTTTCTCTCCCCAACTCATCGTCCCTTGTAGTCACACATCCCGCGGGTTTGTTGAAAATATAATATTTTTTTATCTTCTTTTGCAAAGGCCTTCCGTCTAACAAAACCTTATCGCGAATAGATATTTTAAACCCCGGATCAGAGATGATCTTACCGTTTACCTTCACTCGACCCTGTTTCACAACATCGGCGGCCTGCTTTCTCGAGCACACCCCGGACTTAGATAATATGCGCATAATATTTTGTGTGTTCATACTAAAACTTATCTTCCGTCGGCGCGTCTTCAGCGTCCTTTAAAGGGTTTTCTTCGACAATCACAGGCTCGCTACGCTAAAAAAAATTATTCCAACAAGAGCCGATATATTTTTCATGCGCTAGCCTCCGCCATTAACTTTCTCAACGTGAATTTATTTTCATCCACACCCCCGGAACTAAAATCCGGCATAAAACCCGTCAACCAGCCTAGTGGCTGAATATCCGTTTTATAACTCAAGTCAGGAATCCTACCCGATATGTTCACACAAATAGTATTTGAAACCATATTAAACCCCACACTCGCCATCAAAGCCTCCGGCGCCATAAATCCTAGTATCATATTTTTGTTTGTAGACATCCCTTTCGCGCTCAATTTTATTCCCGCCGTAAAATCCGCGTCACCCTTAAAAGACAAAGCACCTTTTAGCCAGAAATTCATATTTTTCGCGGAACAAGTTAAATTGTCTGTAAATATTTTGCCATCACTTATTTCATAATTTCCCTTCGCGCTTTCGAGCTTTTGCGTACCTATCGAAGTAGAAACACTTTTAACTCCGCTTCCTGTTTGAGAAAATACAGGCGCATTCCATATATCCGCGTTTTTGAGATCTATGTATCCGCCGCCCTTTATAGTACTGATTTTATCGCCCTTCCGCACGCGCGATTCTTCCGGACAAAATACCGCTGATACCTTTTAGATACCCGCTAACTACACTCAGTTTTTCTAAATCAACATTTTTTATTACCGCGTCAATACCGTTAAAAGAATACAAATTGTTCAAATCAACAACGCACATTCCGGTAATTGTCCCTCCATATACCTGGGAGTGCGGGACATGAATCTCCGCCAGCCCTTTTGCCACACGCACGTTACATTCCATGGACGGGATTGTAAAATTACCGCGGCTACAATCTCTGATTTGGAGAGAAACATTTCCGCTTAGAGAAGATATCTTGCCGACCACACCTTTGAGATTACCTAAAAATGACACCATTCCAGTTAAGCTGTATTTTTTTAGAAAATCTTCAATCTTCACCTTCCCTTCGGCATTTATATCAAACAGCATGCTGTCAAAATCATTGGAAACCCCGTGAACCCTAAACCATGTGCCGCCGGATTTCCCGTCCCAATCCAACATAGCACGATTTCCCGAGACAATCGACAGCTTAAAATTATTTTTTATCTGCGCCCACGTCCCGTTCAGCAATACTTCTTTCTCTCCACTATAAGCAATTTTCCCGGAATAATGAAACCTCTGCCCTAAAATATGGCCAGTAACACTCCTTATCTCTATTTTTCCTTTTTCAACAAACACCTCACAATTACCTTTGGTAAGTAAAACATTATTTTCTACCTTAAAAACAATGTCTTTTATCAACAAGCCGCACCTTTTATTTAGCGCGTCCGAAAGCGACAAATCTATATCAGCGGTACTCGCGCGAAGAACCTCCACATTATCACTTAACAGCCTTAAATCCTCGAAAGAGAATCCGGAAAAAATATTAAACGACATTTTTTCTATCTTCAGATTGAACCCACTCGGAATGTTCTCGTTAACGTACGTGTTTAATTTAGGCAAAACAAAATCGGTAAGTAAAAATTTCTTTATATGCGGCCACAAAATAACCGCCGCGGAAACAATCAGCATAAAAGACAGAAACATGTTTTTCTTTATCGCCTTTTTCATGAGCTTAGTATAAAGTATCAAATATCGAGGCAACTAGGCAATGGTAAAGAAACCAAGATTTTTCTGGAGTTTCTTAAAGAAATAGATTATTATTAAAAAGTGACTGATTACCCAGCACGCAGCCAATGGGAAATCGAAAGGAAAAACATGGCTAGAGACGCTATACAATTGTACTTTCGTGATATCGGTGAAATCCCTCTCCTTTCAAAGGAAGAAGAGATCCGTCTTGCCAAGAAGATGAGAAAGGGTGACAAAGAAGCCCGCAGAATGCTCATTAAGTCTAATCTCCGGCTTGTAGTGGCCATCGCAAAAAGATATTCGCATCTTGGACTACCGTATTTGGATCTTATTGAAGAAGGAAATCTCGGCCTAATGAAAGGCATAGAGAAATATAACCCTCGAAAAGGCGCTCGCGTCAGCACGTATGTTAGCTGGTGGATAAAACAAGCCATTATAAGATCTATAGCTAATCACGGTAAAACAATACGCCTACCAGTATACATGATGGAGCGCATTGTAACTATTAATAAGGCAAAAAAAATGCTTTCACACAAATTAGGCAGGCCGCCCAAACTTAACGAAATATCAAAGAAACTCAAAATGCAAATCTCTAAAATAAAAGAGGTTGAACTGGTAACACAAAGCTTCACCTCCCTTCACTCAGCCATAGACGAGGAAGGTGTCAGCGAACTAGTTGATATGATTGAAGATATTGACGGCCTACCTCCATCTAAGGAAATGGCCGCGGGGATGCTCGTTCAGGACATGATAGATCTACTGGATACACTAAATGAAAGGGAGCAGGATATAGTCAGCATGCGGTTCGGCCTTAGAGGATATTTTCCGAAAACGCTGGAAGAAGTAGGTAAAAAATATATGCTCTCGCGCGAACGCGTCAGACAAATAGAAGAAAAAGCGATAGGGAAAATGAAAAATTTCCTTAAACAACAGACAAAAGATTTTCATTCATATTGGCACGCGAAATAAGATATTCTAGGAGGATTTTATGCATATCGGCATAGTTGACGAATTAAAAACCGCTATTAGAGACATACCTGATTTTCCCAAAAAAGGCATAATGTTTAAAGACATAACACCTCTTTTGAGAGATAAAAATCTGTTTCGCGAAACCGTCAATATTTTTACGGAACGCTACAAAAATAAATCCATAGATTTTGTCGCCTGCGTTGAGGCACGCGGTTTTATCTTTGGCGGCGCCGTAGCTTATAATCTAGGCGCGGGCTTTATTCCGATACGTAAAAAAGGTAAATTGCCTCACAAAACACGCACTGCCACATATGACCTAGAGTATGGAACGGATTGCCTGCAAATACACGAAGATGCGATAGGCCCGGGGCACAGGGTTCTCCTACTGGACGATCTACTTGCTACCGGCGGAACTACAAAGGCCACGGCAGGCCTCATAAAAGAACTCGGCGGAAAAATAGTTGAAATCGCGTTTCTGATAGAACTGGAATTCCTTAACGGCAGAGAAAAACTGAAAGACCATGACGTTTTTTCACTAATAAAGTTTTAGTGCGAGATTAAACGGCTTCTGCCAAAGATCTATCTCTAGATAATTTTCTTTGCTCAAGAAGCAATCGCATCTCTTGCAGTTTTCTTTCAAATATATCTAGCATTTCTTTTTCATCCAACGCGTGATAGTTCATCCATCTACAAATTAACATTTCACAATCTATTCGGATATCATCTTCAGACAATCCTGCCTCTGGCTTTCTAAATGACTCAAAATCCCCGACAAATTTGATCCTTATGCCATTTTGATCTGCGTAAAATCTAAAGTTGCCTATGTGCAGATCAGTCTGATTTTCTTCGTCAAAACCTCGATAACCAAGCGCGTGCACAACTGCTGTCAGTTCGGCTAACTGATGAGTTATACTCATTTTGATCGCTTGCATATCCTGCCACCCATATTGATCGGCAAGATCATGTAAAATAGAATCATTTATGTTATCTAACCGTTTTCCGTCCTCATCATATTCATAAGCCAATACCTGTAGGCAATTTTCTCCTCCCCGCACACCGATAGGATACTCAACACTCATATCATAAATATCATACACTCCATTAAACGCGCCTTTAGCAAAATACCCAACACAATAATCCTTATCAGGGAATTCTGTTTTTATTTTATCAATAAAATCCATCCTTTCTTCTATGTAAACTATCTTTTTCGTTTCTTCTCTTCCCGGAATTATTACCTCATATTTGTATCTAATATTACCACCATCCGGACGCGGTTCTGACCCGTCAGTGGCAAATATTATATGCCGCCTAAAAGTTTCGGATACGGGGGTCATATATAAACCTTCAGCTATTTTAAAATATATTCCGTTCTCCAACGCGTATTGTAGAGGCGGGCGCGGGTCACTCGTGGACAACTTAAAACCATACATCATTCTAAGCATAGTCGCTCCGCGCAGAAATTCTCTTCTGTTATGTTCATTGTTAAATATCGCATTAAAAGAACTTTCCCTAGTAGAGATACCACCTGCATCAATCTTAAACTTTGCTTTATTCCAAACAGCTGAAGCAAAATATTTTCTCTTATTACCGTTCTGCCAGCCAATTTCTTCAAAAACATGATTAAAAACAATTTTAAATTGGTGGGAACCGCTTTCATACTCCTCAAAACATTTCATGACAATATCGTAATATTCATCTCTATTCATACGCGTTAAAAACGCCGACCAAAACATTGTCTCGGCATAGGTATTCTTTTCCATTCTCGCAGCTGGCAATGTTTTATCAAAATATAAAAACATTTCATTTTTGACCATCCCTTGCGCCTTCATTTTGTCAGGGTCACCCTCAATATTTATTTTTGGATTTTTTAGTATCTCGGCTATTGATCTCCCAAGATTTCCAAAACTATATCCATAAAATCTTCTGATATTTAAAAGCCTTTTAAACTCGTCCTGTGAGATCGTAAGGCCGGTTTCGGCAAACCCCCTATTCATTAAAAGCAAAGTGCCTAGATCATATGACGCGTCGTTTCGTGCCCTCTCACTGTGTGATTCGTCTTCCAACGCACTCAATAGCAGCTTAAATAGTACAGATTTATTAATTTCCGAGGCTCCCAACCACCCCAATGACTGTTCAAAATGATCCACAGACATTAAAAGATTTAATCTGCCGATTGCATCACATGCTCTTTGTTCATCATCATTAAATTCCGGAATATAAACTCGCCTTATCCAAAAACCATGCGTCCTCGCGTACTCAATATGTTCCGGATCATTAATCCCAATAAATCTCATATGAGGCACATCAAGATCCGTAGTTTTCTTAAAGAAATAAATCCTCTTTTTTATTTTTTCTTTATCCTTTCCGGCCAAGAATACGTCCAAATAATATATTTTGCCCCCGGGAACAAAAATTTCTTTTAAAGAACCGCCATAAGGTATTTCAAAAACATCCTTAATACTTTTCAGTAAACTGTCATCAATATCCGGCATCCCCTCCCCTTCATGCCTTTCAACAACTTCTTGAATTTTTTGGATTCTCTCTAAAACTAATTCATATCCGTTAACCGACTCTTTCAACGCCTCAAGCCGCCCGTCGTCACGGCCGCGCCCTTTAACACCTTCAAGTACATAAAATTTTTCTTTTATTGTGAGATTTCCTTCACTTGTAAAACCAATCGCATCAAAATATTGATGCTTTGAAACAGTATACGGCTTAGACAGTTCAATAGCTTCCGGCTCTTCTCTCACTTCATTTTTTAGCGTGTTATATCCGGCGGAATTACTAAGTAAATAAACCTTCGGCACAAGTTTCCTCAATTCTCTTAACGCTTCCGCAAAGATTGTGTCCATGTTATATTCGCTGGAATTGTATCCGGCAAACACAAACGCGCCTTTATCTGTCATTACAATCACCGCGTTAGCGACCTGCGTTTCTCCCCTGAACACCTGCATAAACATTACGTTTGATTCGAGCGCGTGAATAAGAGGAATTTCTTTGTATAAACCGTCTGGGGCATAACATCCCGGCACACCTACTCCGGAAGTCGCTTCCTTTATAAAATCTTTTCTAATAGTAACCCTAAACTTTTGCGGCTTCGCGTCCTCACATATTTTCTGAGATTCCATATCTCTCACCGAGTCGAGTATATATTTCAACCTTCGTTCATCGTTTGGAGTCAGTGTTATGCCTTTTTTCATTTCATCTATAAAATGTTTTGTTTCAGCAAATGTATCAAGATTTTTCGCGTAATTAAGAGTCAGTTTTCTACCATGTATTTTCTTCATTCCCAATTCTATGGCTTTTTCGACAACTTCGTAAGTCGCCGACAAGATCTGCTCTGTTTTTTCTTCTTCAGTCAACCCTTTGGTTAAATCCATTGTCAATTCCACGCCGTCTTCCCACAACTTCCTGTTATACCCATGCTCGACTAATTCATCAACAATCTCTTTATTGCACTTACGCTCTTTAAGATCTTCCTTGTAGGACTCCAAAGACCTTTGCGGACTTGCTTTGAGATAAAGCTCTGCCAGCATTTCTCTATCAATAGACATTATCCACCTATTCAACGCGCTGAGAGCGTTTTCAATCGCTTCCGCTTTATTTGGATTTTTTGGATCATATCCCCCAAGCATTGCTTCGATTGCCCCTATAAATACCTGCCTTATCAACTGCGGCTCTCCTTTATTTAAAGAACATGACAAGGCCGCTATCCTCAATATTTTTTTCCTTATGTCGTCATTATTAATCAATTCTTCTTCCTCAGGTTTCAATTGCCTGCCGATAACATAAAACAAAATATCCTTTCTCAAATGGCCAACCCTTCGGCTAATTTTTTCCTGCAAGCCTCTAATCGAAACATCTTCGCCTTCTTTGGCGGTCTCTATTTCACTAATAACAGAATCACAATCTGCTTTCGCTTCTATATGGGCCTGATTAACATTTCGTTTTAGTTCTGTTCTTGACCAATCATCTTGAAGTAAATTATCATACATCATTAGTTCGTTATAATCACAAAGGACCTTCATTCTTGTCTTTAAATCAACACCTTGATTAAAAACCAACTTTCTCAAAGTATCGTATTTGTCAGTTTGGAATAACTGATTAGAGCACCCTTCAGCAAAAATAACAGCAAAACCCGATGTTTCACTCTCCAATATTTCCACTATAAGACATCTCAACTCTACCTGTAGCCTTTCCTTGTCTTCACCAAAAGCCTCTCTACTGCTTACTACATTAAGCATATTTCCCAAAATCATTTCATAATCTTTCCAATACTCAAGATGCCCTACGAATTTAACTAATTCATCCTTCGAATGAATACATTTCAAATAATCATCTATCAATTTGGACGCTGTTTGGAATTTTAATCCTGCTATCCGCACCAATAAATTCATCGCGGAATTCTTCCTTTTCGCGTTAAGTTCTCTCTTGTCTGATACAAATCTTCTTATCCTTTCAAAACCTTGATAGATAACCAGACTAAAGTTCTCACCAACTTTTCTATATGCCCCGGCTAAATAATATGCAACTGACCCTCTAGCTTTTGGGTCCAAATCTTTTTTCTCTGATATAAACTTGAAACATTGATTTACTGTCGAATACGCGTAGGAATGCCCGTCACCGGACGTTTGCATCGCGAAATAAAATGCGGCAATGTACGAAATAAGTGAGTCAGGTTTACTTAAATCGAGATCATCCGCATTTTCAACCAATTTACTCAAAGACACGGCCATATTCAGCATATCTATGCCATCTTTACCATACATCTCTATTATTTTCGTAAACAAAAGCATCCCATACTGGCCTAAATTTTCTTGCACTTTCTTAAGTGCTTCTGAAAACCTTCGTAGCATATTATTACGCACCCATTCCTCGGATTTCTCAGAGCATAAACGATTAAACATTTTTATGAGGCAATTCATAACAGAATCTTCTTTATCAGGATCCAAATCTTCAGCGGTTTCTATCCATCCCTTAGCGACAGGGATAAACCATTGAAACATAAAAACACTATTCTCTCCTAGAGAATCACATATTCGCAGGAGATAGTATCCTATAGAACCTTTTTTATCAGGATCTAGATCACTTGCGCTATTCAATAAAAGTATAATTGCAGGCAAACCACATTCGAAAATGCATTTTCTGTTTTCTCCAGCCCTCTCGTGCAATCTCTTTAAATAATATACTAATGTGCCTTCTTCGCGCACATCCGGGCACCTGAAATCTTTTATCTGCGAATACATAGGATTAATATAACCAATCAAAAACTGCATTTCTTCACCAAATGCCTCAGTCATTTCTGTCATCGGTTTAAAACCATATCTTTCGACATGCGCCGCTAAATCACTACCAAATAACTTTTTACTTCCCTCCGCGCCTGCCGCCTTCGCCATCCTTGCTAAATATCCACCCACAGAATCTTTCACATTTGGATCTAAATCCGGCGCGCCTTTTATCTTATCCTTAAACAATTTTAACCCTTCCGATAAAAGTCCGTTGACCCCGCTTCCAGCGGCAACACACAGCCTTGTAAAAACATCCATTCCGTATTGCCTCATCAATTCAATATTTGACGGTATCATCTTTTCGTAAAGAACAGCCCTTTCTTCGCCTGCTACAGACTCACCCATTCTTAATAAACAGTTTGCGATCGAGCCACTGATTTCTGGATCAAGATCGTTTTCTGTTTTTACAATATCTCGTAATTTCCCGATACAATGAAAAATACTGTCATCGCCTTTCTTAACTTTATCTAAGATTTTTGTAAACACCTCTGAGCCATATTTTTCAAATACATCTTTCATCTCCCCAAACGTGCCATTATCAAAACGTCTTCGGCTACGGTCATTGCTCAATAGATATATTGCTGCTGCGTAAATGTCAATATTTTCTAAAGATGTCGAAAGTCCATTTTGCAAAAAATCCCTATCTTTAATCACCCAAAAAGGGAATCTACTGTACCTATAAATATGCCTTTGTAAATAAAGCTCCATGTCATTTTCAAGAAATCTGAAATTAAAACATCCTATTCCTTTTTCCAAAAACTCGCGCACATCTTCATTGAACACCTTTTGTCCACACATATGCTCCAACATATATAGCAGTGTTTTATGCATATTTAAATCAGTCCTTACGGATTTTCTCGAAAGCGCTGAAAAACCATAATAATAAGATCTCAACAAATCTATCCTCTTTGTATCAGTCCTTATCTCCGGATAAATATTTCTAATGACCTGCGGCGCGATAAAAAGAGTCATTGCTGAACCCCACAGCCGATAATATTCTTCGTCGCTCATTCTTACTTCAGCGCCAGCCTCCAAACCAAAAATCTTCCGGACCACATCCTCTTTTGAGGACTCAAAAAACAATTTGCTAATAATTTTAAAGTCTTCGCTACGCGCGATATCTTCATATATTCGCGTAAGCATCGCCTCATTTAAATTCAGCTCCCCTTTTTGTTGGGCATATTCTAAAATCAGATCTTTAACCGAATCTTTAACAAGGCCGCTAAATATAGTGTTTTTGTCAGAAGGCTCGCTTTCCTTTTTGATAGCAAGAGGTTCTGCATCTTCCCATCTCCGCACCATTACATCGTGTGTTTCATAATCAGTAACAATGATCCCTAGAGGACTTATTGCAATATTCCCGTTTTCTTTATCTTCAGCTGTCTTTACTACACATTCTGGAAAATTTTCCTTTATCTTTTCACTTATTTCTCTCCCGCTGTAAGTTACATACAAATCCACTCTTTCAATAGTGAAACCTTTCTCTTTAGCCCACCCTATAAGTTCCTCCGGCCCATAATCAGGAAATCCGCAATCCGCGATTAAAGCAGTTTTCCTACCTTTATACTTACCGTAAAATATTAAAACATTGTTTATAGAACTAATGCCGCAGTTCAGCACGGTTTCACTTGGCACGTCTTCGATATTTATAACAATAGCTTCATTTCTTTCCGGAGACATTATGGGGACCTCATTTTCATAATCACGCAAGACAACTGATCTTTTTTTGCGCCAATCCTTTAAAACAAACATCCCGGGAATTTTATATTCCTTTTTTACGCCGGCTTCCTTCGTGTCGCCGCCTGCCTTCTTCTTTCTGCTTTTGGACGCATTATGTCTTCTTGCTGTTATATTAAGACGAAGGCAATCATAGTCGTCTTGTGTATACTCAACAAAACATCCATCTGTAATTTCTTTTCGAAGAAACGGCTTTCCTGCTTTATGAGTCATTTCCATATAGTCACGCGTCATTTCCGTTTGAAATCCTGTATACCCGCCCTTCACCGCGTAACCGGAAACAGGGCTCAAGGTATTGCGCTCCAAGGGAAATCCCTTACTCACATCCCCGACTAAAAACATCAACACCATAAATATAGCTAATATTTTTCTAAACACACCTTCTCCCTTCTCAAATATGCATCCATGCACACACCAATCTCTGTTAAATAACTGCCACATAAAAATAGTATTGTCAAGACGGGGAAGAAGTTTACAACTTGAAGTTATCAAAATTGATTACATTTTGGCGAGACTTACTGCTTTCTTTTCCAGAATAAAATAATATCGAATAATCATTCAAAAAAGAGAAATACCAATCCAGAGTATATCTATTTCTCTTTTTATTTGCAGATTCTAAATGTTTTTTTTGCGCGTTTTGATAGTATTTTCTGATAACAGGGCTATGCGCATCTTCTATGAGTTCTTGCCTTTCCTTATCACTAATCATTACTAATCCTTCTCAAGATTTCATCAAGCAAAGCATCTTTATTAAAAATACTAAAATATTCTTTTATTCGTCCCATATCCAATGTAGTTTTATTTATTTTAATGACATTTTCTATATCTACAAGATCCTGATTTCTTTTAGGATTATTCACAAAAGCCTGTAATTTAAGCCCTATAACATCTTCAGGATCTATAACTTTGACTTTTAATTTTCCTCCATAAAAATCTTTATATTTCGCCCTTTGAAGCATGTTTATTGAATACTGCCTATGCGCGAGCATGAAATCAATATTTCCAAAATATTTTAAAGCTGATTCATATAAGGCAAATTCTTCAGTTGTCTGAAATGGCTTATAGTCAAGCCTCAACATTATCGTATGGGTCTTTTCAAAATCTTTCGAATTTATAAGAATATCAATGTCTTCAGTAAATCTAGGGAAACCAGCGGCAGCAACAGCAATACCTCCAATAAAAGCAAAATCTATGCCTGCTTTCTCCAACTCATTGACGATAATCTCTATCACAGCTTTTATTTCCATAACAGACAAGCTATCAAAACTCGCTCAACAAATCAATATTTATCACTTTTATGCCGCCCTTCGATCAAACTTATCCCGAAGCCTGTCCCCTAATAAATTGCAGGCGATTACCGTGATCATTAGCGCCAGCCCCGGAAATATAACTATCCATGGCGCAATCTGAATAAATTCCCGTCCGTAATTTATCATGCCGCCCCACGTCGGCGCCGGGGGCGGAACACCAAGTCCAAGAAAGCTAAGGCTTGCCTCGCTCAGAATAAAAGTCCCTAGATTAAGAAAACCGGTAACTGCCACAAGCGGAAGGCAGTTGGGAAGAATATGTTTTAAAATAATCCTGTCTTTTTTTGCGCCCAATATAGACGCGGCCTCGACGTAGCAATTGTTCCTAATGTTCCAGACGATACCTCTTGTAAATCTCGCAAAGCTCGCCCATCCAACAAGCGTCAAGGCTAGGATAACAGAAATAAAACCGGGAGGAAGAACAACAGCAATCCCTATCGCTAAAAGAAGGCTGGGAAAAGAAAGCGTAATATCAATAATCGCGCAAATGACTTTATCAACTATCCCTCCTATAAATCCGGCTATAAGCCCTAAAAAAAGCCCAATTAATAATGACACCGCCGCGGCAAAAAAACCTATCCCCAAAGATACCCTGCCGGCACAAAGAACCCGGCTCAAGACATCTCGGCCGTGATTATCTGTGCCAAAAAGATGAGTCAAGGATGGTGACTTAAACGCCTCATCCAAATTCATTTCAAGCGGATTATGTGGGGCAATATACGGCCCCAAAATACCAACACCAGCGATCAAAACGAGCAAAATGATTAGTAAGTTTTTCACATTTTTAATCCGCGTAATCCGTGGCTCATGTTTCATCCGCTTTTCTCATCTTAGGATTTATAAATTGATAAAGCGCATCAACAAAAATATTAATCCCTACAAAAATAAAAGCCCCCCACAACACAACCGCTAAAATAACAGGATAGTCTCTCTTAAAAATAGCCGTAACCGCCCATCTTCCTATACCATCCCAATTAAAAATCGTCTCCGTAAGCACCGCTCCGTTTAGGTAACTCCCCAGATCCAACGCAGCCATTGTGACTACTGGAATGAGCGCGTTACGAAGCGCGTGTTTTACAATTAATTTTCCCCTGCCAATGCCGCGCGATTTCGCGCTGACAATATACGGCTGTCCAAGCACTTCAAGCATGCTCGCGCGAGTCACCCTTGCCAAATAGGCTATGGATCTAGACCCAAGCGTAAGAGCCGGCAATACAATATAAATAATTTCTCCCCTGCCCATTCCCGAAGCAGGAAAGATTCTACATGTATACGCAAACACTATTATCAAAAATAATCCCCACCAAAATACGGGAAGAGATATTCCGCATGTAGTTCCGAAAAGAATTGACCTATCTAAAAACGAATCGGACTTTATTGAGGAAATGACGCCAAAAATAATCCCGCCGCACACGGCAATCAAAAATGCAGACAAGGCAAGGCGAAGTGTGTTGGGGAATTTTTGTAGAAATGTTTTAACTACTGGCTCCTTCGTATAATAAGAACAGCCGAGATCTCCGCGGAAAATCATTTTAATATACCCGCCGTATCCCCCAAGCCCATACTGCTCGCGGTACTTTTCAATAGTCGCCTGATCCGCTCTTTCACCGACAAGATTGTAGACAGGATCCCCCGGTATGTTTTTTAAAAGAGAAAAGGTAATAAACGTGATCCCCAAAAATATGGGAATTAAAAAAAGCAGGCGTTTAAAGATATAAGAGATCATGGTATTTTTATCAATTACCAAGAAGAATGGAATTATTGGTGTAAAACATTCCGGCTATACACGCCGTCTGGAAACACGCTAACGTCGCTGCTATAAGCGCCCTTACTGCCACCCCTGATATCGCCCTAGTCCTTTGAGGAGCAAGGGCCGCAGTACCTCCCACAAATATCGCCATCGAAGCGATATGCGCAAACCCGCACAAGGCATAGGTAGCTATTACCGTAGACCTCATATCCAGAATCATATTTTTTGAGAGCGCGGCCGCTAGATCCTGATATGAAACAACCTCTGTAAGAACCAATCTCTCCCCGATTATTTTTGAAATAATGCCGGCATCCGAACCGGGCACGCCCATTATTAAAGTAACTGGGTAGAAAACATAACCTAAAATATTTCTCAATGTCCAATCAAAATGTATTCCCGCCAACAAATTAATCTTCCCTCCAACAAAAGAGATAAACAAATCCAAAACAGATATTAGCCCAAGTCCGGCGACTAAAAGAGCTGCAATCCCCGCAATCATTTTAAGTCCGCTGTTTGCGCCGTTTATAACCGCCTCAAAAAAACTCTTTTCTTTTTCATAATGAAGCTTCACATGCACACCCAATGTCTCTGGATTTTCTTTCTCCGGCATAATTACCTTTGACATCACTATTGCCGCCGGCGCCGACAATATCGAAGCCGAGATCAGATGCCCGGCAATAGACGGGAAATATTGTTTTAGGCTGAAAATATATAGAGCAAGCACATTTGACGCAACCGTTGCCATCCCGGCAGTCAAAATAGTACAAAATTCAGACGACGTCATTTTCTCCAGATACGGCTTAACGGTCAGAACTGATTCTACCCCTGCGAATATATTACTGGACGTCACCAAAGACTCCGCACCGGATACTTTCATTAATCTTGTAAAGATATACGCGAATCCCCGTATTATCACGGGCATAATTCTGAAAAAATACAGGATCGATATAAAACTTGAGAAAAAAATAATCGTCGGGAATCCCTGAAACGCCAGCATGAACCCTAATGACGGCTCGCCGGAGTCAGAAACTTGTCCGGGGGGAATCGCAAGCCTGCCGAAAAGAAATTTTGACCCGCTAGTCGCGGCATCAAGTATTTTTACGATAACATCATTAAAAAGGAGAAATAACTTTGTGCCGGCAGGAATTACAAAGATAAATAATCCAAATACAATCTGAATTATTATGCCCCAGATTATAGCCCGCCAGTTCATTCTCTTCTTATCTGCCGAAAAAAGCCATGCCGTAAAAATGAGGACAAAGATACCGAGAAAACTGATTAGATTATAGAAATTTATTTTCACAAAAAGATTATATCACTGAAGGTTGGGCATTCAAACACAAAACTTATAGCGATTGGAATACTTGAGGTGCCAAGATAGGGCTGTCATCGGGCTCGGTTTCAGCCATTAGAACCCGACCTAATTTGTATAAATACGGGTGAACCGGCCTTCGATATAACTCAAGCCTATCCGTCAACCTAACATCCTCATACACGGGAGAAAATCCGTCATGATAAATCCATTTTTTAAACTCCGTAGGAACAGGCGCGTTTAACCTACAGCATAATTCAAATAATTGATCGTTTTGCATTTTCAAGACATCATCAACGCTTAACTTATGTTTTTGGAAAAATAAAGCAAGAAGACTGTTATAGTGCGCAAAAAGATATCTATTAGAGGCTGAATGAATATTTTTAGACTGCATATAATACTTCAATTCATTCATTAACTCATTTTTCTCTTCGCCGGACAAAATATCTTCAATTCTTTTTACCGGAACAAGTAAATGCTGATCTATGCGACACTGGATTTCACCATCCCATCCCACTTCCCAAAAGGGAAATCCTGAATAAATACTATTAAGCGAATCCAAAAACCAAAATGACCTTTTCAAAACATCAGCCTCATTCTCAACACCTAGCACATTCCACATTTCACGAGATGCCGCAGCTAGCCTCCATCCGGAATCCTGAGCCACGATATTCCTGCGCCCTTTAAATTCTTCCCTAAGTTTTTGCTCCAATTTGGCAAGCAACTCAGCCCTGCGCGTATTTAATGATACATACTTACCGATATTTGCAGAAAAGTCCTGATACCTCATATATATCTTGTGCCTTTCATTAAATGAATCCACCAATCCAATATATCTATCATAACACAACTGCAATATTTCCTCGTCTGTCCTGTCCGATATTCCATCAAAAAAGGCATCAAACAAATTAACAGAGATTACAACATCATAATCTTCCCCTGCACTGTTAATCCTCGCTATATTCTCTTTTGCTACATCTTCCATCTCTTCTATATATCCATGCGTAATCAATCGAGACGGGCCGCAAAAAAGCTTTTGAACATCATAAAATAATGCCCCGCACGGATCTTTGTAATATAAGGGTTCAGAAGTACAATAGGAAGTCGAGTTTAAATGTGAGTCCAAGCTCAATAAAACAGCCAAGGGATACGGCATGCATCTAGTCTTCTTATGTTTTTGCCATAGACAAAATTTACAGCCATTGGGGCATCCGTTTACTATTTCCATGTACTGTGGCGAAGCATCGGACAACAATTCCTTACTTATTGGCTTAAACAATCGTCTTGGGAAATTTTCTTTTATCCACAAGGCGTCTTTTTCAGGAATCGCGCTAAAATATTGAACTATTTTATAGGCCTCAGCCAAATCAAACGGATATTTTTGTAAAATTTCAAACCACTCTTCCTGTCCTCTAGAATACAGTAATTTTACTAGACTCAAGAAGGATCTGCCTTCACGACTCAAAAGATGACAGCTGTCATAATATTCAAACGCTTCCACAAAACGCGGCAAATATTCCTGCAACTCAACAAGTTTCAGTATTTGCGCATTGTCCTGATTTGTTTTATACACGGACAGGCATCTGCAATCCTCGCAAATCGAGACAATTCCGATAGCAATAGAAATAATGGTCAGATATTTATTAAACATCTTATATCGCTTAACTCGCATAAAAATTCATCTCACACTAAGTAGTATAGGAACACTTCCATACACCTCTACCATTATATATAATGACAATTCTAAATTTGTCAAGGTAGCGAGCTATTGTGGATTGTAGCGTGGTGTGTTTATCTAAGAAGCTAAGGACGTGTTTACGCCGCGTTCTTCTCGAACGTTTGCACCCATTTCCTGGAAATCTTTCGGGTCCCGGCAGATTTGTAGCCAATCGATTTGGTCTCAAAATATTTTAGAATATAATAAGTCAGCATCCCTACAATAGTTAACCCTATAAGAAATATGCCATAAGACATGGGCCAAGACAGATATTTTTCAGTCATCATAGAATATTCAGACATGCCTCCAATACTAGCAAGCACATTTAGGGGCATAAAAACAACATTTATCACGGTAAGTCGTTTCATCAAAACGTTAAGATTATTACTCACTATAGAAGCGCGCGCGTCCATAAGCCCGGTAAAAACATTCGCGTAAACCTGCGCCTGTTCAAGACACTGGGCGTTTTCAATTGCCAGGTCATCTACATATTCCAGCATCTCCGGAGTCAATCCTTCCGTCTGGCTGTTTTTCGCGTTAGTTTTTAGCCTCTCCACTACCCTACCGTTCGCGCTTATCGCGTTGACGTAATACACCAAACTTTTCTCGATTGAAAACATTAAAAGCAGGCTTTCATTTTCCATTGCCCGCATAATTTTCGGTTCAAGCTCGTTAGCGATTTCATTTATGACATAAAGATGCGAAAAGAAATGCGAAATACAGGCCGATAAGATCTTTAAGAAAAGCATTTGCAAATTCTGCACTTTAGTAAACGACCGTCCCTCAAAAATAGTAAGATCAGATGGCGCGACGACTATAAGACGGTCCTTAAATAGAAATAAACCCACAGAGTTTATCCTAAATACAAAATTGTCCTTAGCAGAATAATGCTTTGGGTATTTAAAAATCACCGCAAGATGATTCTCTTCAAGCTCTATCCTGGGCAATTCGTTCGGGTCCAACGATGAAATTAGATTGTGTTCGTCTATTTTATTTTCGCTTACCAGCTGTTGTTTCTCATTTTCATCCAGGTCGACAAAAAGAGATACCTCACCGGCGCCGTCCTTTACCTCAATCACATTTCCGTGATCCAATTTAAAATTCCTTCGCATAACTGCCTCCACCCGCAATATTTAGATCTTGAAATTCTGATTTTTCTAGATCGGACTATACTACCACTAAATCTTTTCAACAGCAAGATTCAATGTTTTCAATATCAGTCCCCTTATCAGCACAATATATCGCATACAATTTAAATTTTTTTATATCAGATTGAACCGCAAACAACTCCTTCGCGTGCCAAAGGAATATCCACGGCGCCTGCCTATTGATATACCGCTGGAGTTTATTGAACATTTTTCCTCTCTTCGCTGAATCCATTTCTTTTTGGGCCGCCTCTATTAGGCTATCAACCTCTTTGTTTGAATAACTAGTCCTGTTACCACCCGCCCCCTTATTTGAGGAATAAAAACATGGAAATAAAAAATTCTCCGGATCCGGATAATCCGCCCACCAGCTCATTAAAAATAAATCCGTCTCTCCTTCATTAACTGCCTTTTTAAACGCGGACCACTCAAGAGGCACAATATCTACCGCCACACCAATGTAACGCAAATAGTATTGAATAACCTCAGCAATCTGTATCGCCTGTGACTGCGAACGAACATATAACTTTATCGGACGACCGATATTTGTTCTGCGCATAAGTTTTTTCGCTTTGTTTGGCAGATACTTGTACTCATAATTCCGTTTTGTCGTCAGTATGACAGGCGGTACGGGCCCGCAAGCCGAAATCCCTTGCCCCTGTAGAATGTTTTTTATGAGTTTATTTTTATCAATCGCATAGTTAAACGCCTGACGAATTTTCACATTTTTAAAAACGGTTTTTTCCAAATTAAAACCGATATAGTACGTATTTAGCCCAACCTGCGAATGTAACGAATACCCGCCGGTTCTACTTTTTTTCGTTTCATCTGACATTTTCTTCCACTGTATCGGCGATACTTCCATTATGTCCAGATTGCCAAGTTCAAACTCTGTCTGTGCTGAAAATTCCTCCGGAATAACAACGTATTCCAAACCCTTTACTTTCGCGTGGTCCCCGAAATAATATGGATTTGGCTCTAACAAAATTTTCTTATCGTGCTCCCACGACCTTAAAACATATGGGCCAGTACCTGTCTTACCGTCAGGTGAAATATACGCGCTGGGAAGAGCTAGGAAATTTAAAAAAAGCCCGGACCGTTCTTTTAAAGCAATCCGGAGTGTTTTTTCGTCAATAACTTTAATATCAGATACTTTACTAAAAATCCATTTTCGCGGTGATTCGGCCATAACCCTTTCAATTGACTTTTTTACCGCATCAGCTTTCAATAAGCCGCCATCAGAGAATCGTATATCAGGACGCAGTTTAAAAGTATACGTTAACCCGTCTTTTGAAATCTCCCACTCTGACGCAATGTCCGGGACAATTTCACATTTTTCGTCGTATCTGACAAGGCCGTTATATAGCTTTGCCGCAACCCACCCACCGGCGACATCCACAATATACGCCGGATCCAATGTCGTAGGATCCTCTTTTAACCTGATACGAACGATACCATCGTCAATTGGCTCAACGGCACAGCCGCAAATAAAAATAAGGAGTAAAAAACAAATATTTCCTCTTGTCATGTTTAAGATAATAACATATTTCCTGCTTGGATAAAACACGCCAAAAATAGTATAATCATTGCGGAGAAAACTTTTTATGCATGTCAACGAAGAATTAAATCTTTTGATCAAATCCAAACATCCAATTATAGTTTTTGAAACCACAGATGAAGTGTACGCTATCAAACAGCTCTCGGCTATAACCCAACAACTAAACTTCTTGTTTTTTGAATGGTCTTTAACTGACGGCCTTCGAAAATATGACACAAAGGACACTTATTACCAGACAAAAGACGCGGCGGGAATGCTACGCATGGTTAAATTCCTTCTAGGCCGCATAGAGGACTTGCATAAACCAATGCTGTTTGCCTTGAAGGATTTCGAGAAGTACCTCGACAACACTCTCATCGTAAGGCTTTTTAAAGACATCATTAACCTTACTCGGGGAACAAAAAATACATTTGTCATAATCTCCGCCGAATATAAAATACCAAAAGATATAGAATCTGATTCGGTCCATCTAATAGGCGGCCAGCCGGACGAGGGTGAAATTGGAGATATCATAAAAGAAACTATAGAAGACGTTGAACGAACAAGACAGGAAATAAAATTACTATCGAGCCCCGAAGAATTTAAGAAAATAGTTAATGCCCTAAAAGGGCTGTCCATGCAACAGATAAGAAATGTCATAAATCAGTGCATCATTGAAGACAACATCTTAAACATAAAAGATATAAAAGTAATCGAGGCCTACAAGAAAAAAGTCTTTGATCAAGAAGGATTATTGGAATTTTATATAAGCGAGGACAAAAATAATATCGCCGGTTTTGATAATCTTAAAAGATGGCTGTCAGAAAGGAAAAACAGCTTTTCCTCGGAAGCGCCTGTTTCACTGCCGATCCCTAAGGGACTGTTATTAATGGGAGTACAAGGATGCGGCAAAAGCTTGGCAGTCAAAATTATCGCCAGGGAACTAAACCTGCCTTTATACAGGCTTGATCTAGGCAGAATTTACAGCAAATATATCGGCGAAACAGAACAGAATTTAGAAAAAGTAATGACTATTGCAGAAAAACTGTGCCCTGTATGCCTTTGGATCGATGAAATAGAAAAAGGTTTTGCCCATTCCGGAGGAGATATTGACGGAGGAGTTTCACAACGCATCTTAAGCACTTTTCTCACTTGGATGCAGGAACGCAAATCCACATGTTTTCTCGCGGCCACGGCAAATAATATTTACCAATTGCCCCCTGAATTTTTGAGGAAGGGGCGTTTCGATGAAATATTCTTTGTTGACCTGCCTGACGAAAAATCAAGGGAACATGTTCTGAAAATTCACCTAAAAAAACGCGGACTGGAAGAAAGAAATTTTGACTTGAAAAAGATTACTAACGCATCTTCTGATTTCAGCGGGGCAGAGATCGAACAGGCCATAATATCCGCTTTATATAGAGCATCCACCGAAAAGAAAAATATCTCAACAGAACATATTATCGAACAAATAAAGTCTACAAAACCACTCTCGGTCTTAAAAGGTGAGGAAATCGCGGCATTGAGGCTATGGTCAAGGGAGCGCACTATACCAGCTTGAAATTTTTATATATTTCGGCAAATACTACACCAGCAATAAAACCTCCGATGTGTCCCCAATAAGCAACATCAACGTTCTTTCCGCTCATCTGTAAAGCCCCGAACAACAAGTTCATAACTATCCAAGAAAAGAAATAACTCATACTTGACACTTCAGTAGTAATAATTTTTCTAAATGTCAGAGGATTTATTATGTTAAATCTAATCCTGATCCTCGGAAACAAAATCAGATAAGCGCCTATAATCGCTGATATAGCACCGCTAGCACCAACACAAGGCAAATCTTTATTCGATGTGGTTGCCATAAAAAATATTCCAGAAGTAATAGCCCCAAAACAAAAAAGAGACAAATATTTTTTCCATTTTAGTTCTTCTTCTATAGTGGCACCGATAATATTAAAAAAGTACATATTACCCGCGATATGAAAAACGCCTCCATGCAGAAATGCATATGTAATTAAACGATACCACTCTCCCGTGGCAGCTTTGTTCGGATAAAGAGCAAATAATCTCATAATACTACTGTAAAACATTTGTAAAACGCCAATTATAATGCAAGCGATTATTATACTTCTAGTAGTAACTGGCTTACTTTTTTTAAGAATATTATCACCCAAAGGCATCGCCCACATTAAACCCGTCATGACGATAAATGGAGCAATAATTTCATCAAACGACCTTATCCTTTTTGCCTTTTTTCTTGCAATTACTTCATAGACATTGCTAACAGTCTTCTTAAAAATTATATCTTCAGGACTATTTTCCATAAAAGCAATAGCCAAAAGAGGCGCCTGCATAGTATTGAGCCACACGGAACCGCAATCTATACACTTGTTAACATAGAATCGCAACCTTCCATTAAAATCATACTTCTGCATATAGGCCCCGCATTTAGGGCAACCCACATTTCCTCCAGAAGAAAACACATTTTCACTGCTAAACAAATTGTCATCCAGCAATTTTGTAATCAACTGATTCAACACCTCCTGACTACAAAACTGCTTTAGTGTTTTTATGGCCGACTCTTCCTTAAGCAACACCGAAAGGCACGCGGGACAAATATATATTTCTCTTCCTTCCCTTGCAAAAATTTCCAATTGGCTACCGCAATTTAGACAATTCATATATTAATTTGGTGTTCTTCTCCGATGCTACACGGCGAAGTTTTCTGATTATTTCTTCG
>Ga0233425_10000947_pt1 | contig 69387 bp, 55 predicted proteins | sample Watercolumn_Towu_2_FD_181712 | JGI IMG/M metagenome (GOLD analysis project Ga0233425, IMG submission 181712) | Freshwater microbial communities from Lake Towuti, South Sulawesi, Indonesia - Watercolumn_Towuti2014_140_MG | ecosystem: Environmental > Aquatic > Freshwater > Lake | place... | reverse complement strand
ATCCAAAAGCCTGAAGAGGAAGAAGAACAACCAATCGATATGCAGCGTATCTTCGAGCTGAATCCGGAAGTGCTGGTAGCAACCCCCAGCGAGGATGAGGAAGACGAAGACGGATCCAAGAAAGATGGCGGCAAGAAAAAGAAAAAGAAATTCGTTGAGATCACCTATGATCCGGATACTGACACCACCACGGCGAAGAAGAAGCATAAACGTGGTGATGGCTGGGGAGAGTGGGATGAGTAGCCTCTCCCCGGTAAGGCTCTGGCGGGTGGAGACATGGCAAGAGTAGCCATCCACAAAGCCAAGAGAGTCCCACAGCGTACCTGCGTGGGATGTCGTGAGGTGCGCGCCAAACGCGGATTGATCCGCCTGGTGCGCACGCCAGATGGAGTAAAGATCGACCCGACCGGGAAGAAATCCGGCAGAGGTGCATACTTGCATGATAACCGCTCCTGCTGGGAGAAAGCCCTGAAGGGGAACCTGGGAGCCGCGTTAAAAGTAGAGTTAACCGATGCGGAGAAGATGATATTAAAAGATTATGCTTCGCGCTTACCGGAAGCAGACTTGAGCGAGGAAGACCAGGTGAGATCCTGAACGAATAACCGGGTCATCACCTGATAATTTCTCGCTCTGCGGAACAAGGAAGTTCCGCGCAAATAAGAACGAGTGAGCACGTAGATCTAAGGAGGTGCCACATGGGCGAGAAAAAAAGCATCGAACTACCTGTCAGCATCACAGTTCGGGACCTGGCCGTCAAGCTGGATTCCAGTCCGATCCAGGTAATCAAAGAATTGATGAGCAACGGCGTCATGGCCAACATCAACCAGTTGGTGGATTTTGACACCGCGGCGATCGTCGCGGCTGGCCTGGGTTTTGACGCGACATTGGAACAGCAGGAAGCGGAAGAAAAGAAAGAAGTCGGCAAGCTGGCTGATTGGAAGATGGCGATTGAAAAGGAAGATCGCAAGAACCTGGTCAAACGGCCTCCGGTTGTCACGATCCTGGGGCATGTAGACCACGGGAAAACTACCCTGCTGGATGCCATCCGGCATACGGATGTGGCTGGCGGTGAAGCCGGCGGCATCACTCAGCATATTGGCGCTTACCAGGTGGAGCATAAAGGCCACCAGATCACATTTTTAGATACCCCCGGTCATGCCGCCTTCACCGCGATGCGCGCCCGCGGGGCGCAGGGCGCGGATATCGTCATTCTGGTCGTCGCAGCGAATGACGGCGTTATGCCGCAAACCCGTGAGGCCGCCGCGCACGCCAAAGCCGCGCAGGTGCCGATCATCGTAGCAATGAATAAGATCGACCGGCCGGATGCCAACCCAGACTTTGTGAAGAAGCAGCTGGCGGATATTGACCTGGTTCCCGAAGATTATGACGGTAGCACCATGGTCATCCCGGTTTCGGCAAAGCAAAAATTGGGCATCGATGACCTGTTGGAAGCTATCACCCTGGTAGCTGAATCAACCAGCATCCTGGCGAACCCGCAGGGGCAAAAATTAGGCTCCGTCATCGAAGCCGAACTGGACAAAGCCAAAGGTGTGATCACCACCCTGCTGGTGCAGAACGGCACCCTGCAAATGGGTGATGTCGTGGTGGCCGGGACTGCTTTCGGTAAGATCAAGGCCATGTTCGATTTCAAAGGCAAAGCCATTCGTTCGGCCGGCCCATCCACCCCCGTCTCTGTCATGGGTTTGAACGATGTCCCCTCTGCCGGCGATGTCTTCACCGTTGTGCCATCTGAACGGGAAGCCCGCGCCCAGGTCGAGGCTAGCAAAGCAGCGTCCGCAGTGGTGTACCAGGCCCCTAAAACCACCCTGGAAGATATTTTCAAACAGATCAAAGATGGCGAAGCGCGCGAGTTGAACCTGATCATCAAAGCCGATGTCCAGGGTTCGCTGGAGCCGATTGTCACCTCTTTGCAAGACCAGAACAAAGGCCCGATCAAGATCAATATCCTGCACTCGACCACCGGCAACATCACCGAAAGTGATATCCTGCTGGCCTCCGCCTCTGGTGCGATCGTCATCGGCTTTAACGTCACCGCGGATACTTCCGCCCGCCGCCTGGCGGAGACTGAAGGGGTCTCCATCCGCCTGTATAACATCATCTACCGCCTGTTCGAGGATGTAGAGAAAGCCCTCAAAGGCATGCTGGCGCCGGAGTTCAAGGAAGAGGTCATTGGCCAGGCCAGCGTGATGGCCATCTTCAACATCGGCAAGTTGGGCAATATTGCCGGCTGCCGTGTCACCTCCGGTGAGGTGCGCCGCAATGCCAAGATGCGCGTCTTGCGCAAAGATAAGGTCATCCACGAAGGCGAAGTGGCATCGCTAAAACATGAAAAAGATGATGTCAAAGAGGTTCGCCAGGGCTTCGATTGCGGTATCGCCATGAAGAACTTTTCCGAATTCCAGCAGGGCGATATCCTGGTGAGCTATACCATCGAAAAAGTCGGCCAGCTGAAGAGCGGCCTGTTGGAGTAAGAATGCCATCCACAGTACGTTTGGAACGCATTTCTGAGCGAATTAAGGAGCTGCTGGCAGCCCTGGTGCTGAACCGCCTCAATGATCCGCGCCTGGCCGGTGTGTTCATTAATGATGTCAAAGTGGATCGCGAACTGGCATTCGCTGAAGTGTTTGTCTCGGCTGTGGAAGGCGCCGACCGCGCTGAAGAGATCCTGGCCGGCCTCGAGCGGGCTAGCGGTTTCCTGCGGCATGAGCTGGCTGCCCAGGTGGACTTGCGCGCCTTTCCACGGCTGCGCTTCCATTGGGACCCAACCCCGGAGCACGCGGATCATATCGAGCGCTTGCTGGCCAGTATTCGCGAAGAAGATGATAAAAAGAGTGAAGATGAGCCTGGAAAGTGATATCCATACCCGCATCTGGGAGGAGATTCGCCAGGCGAGCACCTGCCTGGTTGTTTCCCACATTCGCCCGGATGGCGACGCGATTGGCGCGCTGCTGGCAATGGGACTCGGCCTGAAATCCATCGGGAAACAAGTCCAGATGGTGCTGCGTGACGGCGTGCCGGGCAGCTCTAAGCACCTGGAAGGCGCCGCGGATGTGCGCGGCAGGGCGGAAGGTGAGTTTGACCTGATCATCAGCGTGGACGCGTCTGACCTGAAGCGCCTGGGCGGCGTGCTGGATGGATACCGCAAGCCGGACCTCAACATCGACCACCACGTTACCAATGACGGTTTTGGCCGGGTGAATCTAATCCAACCCAAAGCAGTTGCCACTTCTGAGATCCTGGCTGAGCATTTAACCCACTGGGGAATGAAAATTACACCGGGCATCGCCAACGCGTTGATGACCGGCATCTTGGCGGATACCCTGGGCTTCAGGACATCCAACATGAAACCGCAGACCTTGCACACTGCCGCGGACCTGATGGACGCCGGGGCTGATTTACCTGAGCAGTACGCGCACGCCTTACTGCGCCGGCCGTTCACTGCCGCCCGTTACTGGGGGCAGGGGCTTTCCTCCCTGCAAAGAAAAGACCGCCTGGCCTGGGCTACCCTGACCCTGGCTGACAGGGAGGCTTGTGGTTACCCGGGCAGCGATGACGCAGACCTGATCAATGTGATCTCATCTATTGATGATTTTGATATTTCCATGATATTTGTTGAGCAAAAAAATGGTACAGTTAAAGTAAGCTGGCGTTCCGTACCGGGGTTGGATGTCTCCCGGGTAGCATTGGAATATGGTGGAGGTGGGCATCCGGCAGCTGCCGGCGCAGATATACCTGGCACGTTGGATTCAATCAAGGAAAAGGTTCTGAAATCCACTTATAATATGTGGGTTTCCTGGCAAACCTCGGGAAAAACAAAATAGCGGAGTATAGAAATGAATAATGACCAGATGAACATGCAAAATGCCATTTCAGGTGTGCTGGTTGTGGATAAACCGGTCGGTATGACATCGCACGATGTCGTTCAGACTATTCGGCGGGGAACCAACATCCAACGGGCCGGCCATACCGGTACTTTGGATCCGCGCGCTTCCGGCGTGCTGGTCATCTTGATCGGACCGGCAGTTCGGCTGAGCGAATACGTCTCCGCTTCGGATAAACGCTACCAGGCCATCATCCGTCTTGGCGCGACCACCGATACTTTTGACGAGGACGGCCGGGTGACTTCCTCGCAGCCGGTGGAGATCAGCGAAGAGTTGTTCGCGACCACCTTGAAAAAGTTTATTGGCGAGATCGAACAGGTGCCGCCGCCGTATTCCGCCGTCAAAGTGGATGGCCGCAAGGCCTACGACATGGCCCGCCAGGGGGAAGAAGTAGAACTCGAACCACGCATCATCAATGTGTATAATCTGGACTTGCTGGAATGGGCGCCACCTGAGGCGGTAATCGACGTCTATTGCTCCTCCGGTACTTATGTCCGCTCTCTGGCGAATGACCTGGGCAAAGAGCTGGGTTGCGGCGCTCACCTGGTTGGTCTGCGCCGTACTAAAAGCGGCCGTTTCACCCTGCGGGACGCGGTACCTCTGCGCAAGCTGCGGGACGCCTTTGAAGCCGGCAACTGGTACCAGTATCTCATCCCCGCGGCGGAAGCTCTCTCGGACTGGCCGTCTATCGAGTTGAATCCAGAGGAGTTGGAGATTATTAAGCACGGCAACAAGATACCCTCTCTACCCGGCTCCAACGGTTGGGTGCGCGGTGTATCTCAGCAGGGCGAACTGGTGGCTCTGCTGGAGCATAATGACGAAACGCAGGAATGGCAACCTAAAAAGGTTTTCTTCTCATAGATAACAGATATCACTGAATACCACCGGCAGAAGCAGGCGATGCAGCATTTTACGAATCTTACCGATATCCACCTGGGGAAGACCTGGCTGACGATCGGGAGTTTTGATGGCGTTCATATCGGGCACCAGGCTTTACTGCGGAAATTAATCGAGGGGGCTCATCAGCAGCAGGCATCCGCGGTGGTGATGACTTTCCACCCCCACCCGGCGGTGGTGCTGCGCGGCAGGAATGACCCGTTCTATCTCACCGGTCAGGATGAAAAAAGAGCGCTCCTGGAGAGTCTGGGAGTAGATGGCTGCATTTCCATTGAATTCAACCTGACGGTCGCCTCTTATACAGCTGAGTATTTTCTCCATCTGGTTTACTCACAGATGCGCCTGGAAAGGCTGATGGTCGGGCAGGGTTTTGCCCTGGGACGCGGCCGCACGGGGGACACGGTCATGCTGGACAAACTCGGCCGGACGCTGGGTTACATTGTGGATGTCATTCCCCCGGTCATGCTGGACAGCCTAATTGTTTCCTCCAGCCAGATTCGGCAATTCATTGAACAATCGAACCTCGCGAACGCGCAGCGCTTCCTCGGCCGGCCCTATTCTGTCTCCGGCATCATCTCGCACGGTGACGGCCGTGGACGCGGACTGGGTTTCCCCACAGCCAACATCGCCACATCCAAACTGAGATTGCTGCCGGGGAACGGCGTCTATGCCTGCCGGGTGAAATTAGGAGAGCAGGACTTCCGCGCGGTAGCTAATATCGGCGTGCGTCCTACCTTTGAGCCAACTGGCACGACCCCGCACCTGGAAGTGCATCTGCTGGATTTTGACCGGGACATCTACGGCGAATTGATCACAATCGAATTTGAGGTTTTCCTGCGCGGGGAACAAAAGTTCCCTTCGGTCGCGGCTCTCGTTGAACAGATCCGCCTGGACATCGCGCGAACCCGCGAGGTATTAACGTGAAAAACAACCGAAAGATCTACCTCCTCAACCCGCGCGATTTCAGCCCGGAGACCATCGCGGTCGCGTTTGCCAAAACCTCCCGCTCACCAGAATCCTTCATCGAGATCGCCAACGAGTTATCAGAAGAAAAAAGCGCCAGTTTCCACGAAAAATGGGTGGTTGGCTACGGTCATTCATCCGTCGCGGAGCACGCGGTGCTTCACCTGGCATTTGAGAATGTCTCGCGCCTGGCGGTGGAAGTGATTGAATCCAACCGCCTGGCATCCTACACGGAAAAATCTACTCGCTACCAGAAGTGGAGTACGGACGCTTTCCATATTCCGGAGGAAGTCCGGCAGGCCGGGCTAGTGCGCGATTACACAACTGCAGTACAGGCACTTTTAACCGCGTACGCGGCTGCCTTGCCGCCCTTGAAAGCGATCGCCATGCAGGAAAATCCCCGCAGGGCGGATGAGACCGATGAAGCCTGGGAAAGGCGCATTCGCTCACAATATGTGGACGTGGCCCGTTTCTTCCTGCCCGCCGCGGCGCTGGCCAATGTCGGGATGACCGTCAACGCCCGTCTGCTGGAGAGCATGATTCGCAAGATGCTCTCCCATCCGCTGGCGGAAGTGCGGGAGATCGGTCATCAGGTCAAAGAAGTTGCCGCGCGGGAAGTCCCAACCTTGCTGAAGTATGCGGACGCAGTCCCGTATCAGCAGCAGCTGCCGGGTTTACTGACCACCCCTCATCAACCCTCCCCGGCGGGTACCGTGTCAGATTGGTGCCGGTTGACAGCCTGGCAGGCGGATGGGGAGGATATTATTGCGGCGGCGGCTTTGTACCGCTACTGTGACCTGCCATTTACCGATGTGATGGCTAAAGTTGCATCCATGACAGCAACGGAAAAAAGTCAGCTGCTGGATATACTCTTCGCGGATCTGCGCAAGTTTGATGTTCCCTTGCGCGAGCTGGAACATACAGCCTACACCTTTGACCTGCTGATGGACCAGGGTGCCTATTTTGAGGTGAAGCGCCACCGTATGATGACGCAATCCGCCCAGTCACTTACCTTTGAGCACGGGTACGCGGTGCCAGCCATGCTGCGCCAGGCCGGGATTGAGTCTGACTATCGCACTGCGATGGAGCAGGCATCCGCAGCTTACCAGCGATTATCTGCCCGTGTCGGACCCGCCGCGTCTTACATGGTGCCAAACGGATTTAACCGCCGCGTGCTGTTGACCATGAATTTCCGCGAAGCCTACGCTTTCTGCGGGCTGCGTTCTGCCCTGAACGCGCATTTTTCGGTTCGGCGGGTGGCGCAGCGCGTAGCCGAAGAGATCCGGCAGGTACATCCGCTGCTTGGCGCGCATCTCTCCACCTTCCCTGGCGAGACCTGGCGCGGCGTGGAAGAAACATTCTTCGCGCAGGTCTGAACATCCTCCACGAGTAAAGACGGCAGCATGATCAAGTTACAGGTAGAACTAGTCCCCCGAAGTTGTTTCTTTTCCAACCTCAGGTCCAACTTAAGACCCAGAGATTGGGAGTATTTGAAGGCAGTGACGGCTGAAAGAGCCGGCTACCATTGCGAGATCTGCGGCTCGCGGGGCGACGGCTACCCCCTGGAGTGCCATGAGATCTGGCACTATGATGACGGCACCCGGGTGCAGTCACTGACCGGCCTGGTTTCGCTGTGCCGCTCCTGTCACCGTGCCAAGCACATGGTGCTAGCCCGCCGCATGGGATGGGATGGCGCGGCAGAGCTGCACATCATGCGGGTCAATGGCTGGAACCGCGCAGTCCTCAGCGCGTATCTGGATGAAGCATTTGCCATCTTTGAGCAGCGCAGCAATCTGCAGTGGCGGCTGGATATCTCCTGGCTGACGCAATACGATGTGACCATGCCAGCGAAGCTGGATCGGGACGCCAGTAAAGAATGAACCCCGCGGTCAGCGGGGTTCAATTATCTTAATTTGAGATCAATCCACAAAGCGATATTTGAGCAGCGCCCAAACAGCCTCAAAAGCATCTTTCATTTTGATCTTCTTCCCCTCGGAATAATCCCGCGGGTTGAAGGCGATCGGCACTTCATAGATACGGAAGCGCCGCTTAAGCACTTTGGCGGTAAATTCCGGCTCAAAATCAAACCGGCGCGAATGCAGCGGGATCGGCTGGATTAACTCGCGTTTGAAAACTTTGTAACCGGTTTCCATATCACTCAGGATGTTGTTGTACAGGATATTGGTCATGAAGGTCAATATTTTATTGGCTACCATATTCCAGTACAGGATCGGCCGGCGGGCACCGCCTAAAAAGCGCGAGCCGTAGACAATATCTGCCTTATTTTCCAGGATCGGCTTCAACAGTGCCGGGTATTCTTGCGGGTCGTACTCCAGGTCCGCGTCCTGGATGATGATGATATCCCGCGTGGCAGCCTGAATGCCTGTCACCACTGCCGCGCCTTTGCCCATGTTTCTGGCATGCAGGATCACGCGGATGCGTTTGTCTTTGGCCAATTTGGTCAGTTTATCGCGTGTGCCATCGGTAGAACCGTCATCCACTACCAGTAATTCATCCACCAGCTTGGTGGCAAGAACACGGTGTATGATCTCATCGATCGTCTGAGTTTCATTGTAAACGGGAATGACAACTGTGATATCCATGCCCAGATTATAGCATGCAGGCGCGCGTGCTATAATCACACCAACTTCTGCAAGACCACAGTTCTGTTGATAATGGAGGAGAATCATGACCCCGATCGCTGTCTACGCCCACCGCGGAGCATCCGCACACGCGCCTGAGAATACCATTTCGTCCTTTACCAGGGCGCTGGAGGCTGGCGCGGACGGCGTGGAACTGGATGTCAAGCTGACGCGTGACGGCAAGGTGATCGTCTTGCATGATCCAACCCTGGACCGCACCACCACTGGCCAGGGTTCTTATAAATACCAGAGTTTCGCGGACCTGCGCAAACTGGACGCGGGCAGCTGGTACGGGGCTGCCTGGCGCGGGGAGAAACTGCCGCTGCTGGCGGAAGTGTTTGAAGCCGTAGGCGGCAAGATCGGCATCAATATTGAACTGACCAACTACACCACCCCCGGTGATGGCCTGGTGGACGCGGTAGCCCGGGTGCTGGCCGGCGTCAAAGATACCTCCCGCGTCATGTTCTCCTCCTTCCGGGTTAGTAACCTGAAGCGGGCCAAAGCCCTCCTACCGAACATCCCCTGCGGATTGCTGGCATTACCGGGGTTGCCTGGCTGGCTGCCCAGGGCTGTCCAAATCAACCAGCCCGCGTTCAACGCGCTCCATCCGTATTATCAGGACGTTAACCAGAAGATCATTCAGCGTATACATTCTGGCGGTAAAGCCGTCAACGTCTGGACGGTCAATGATCCGCAAATGATGCAGCACCTGCGCGCTCTCGGCGTGGACATGATCATGTCCGATGACCCGGCTCTGGCAATCTCTGTTCTAAAATAAACTATGGTAAATATCGCTGGTATTCGGGCCGCGGCTGCCCTGATCAATGGGGAGATTCAGCGCACCCCACTGACCCACGATGACTCGCTCCAGGCGATATTGAAATGGGAAAACCAACAGGTCACAGGTTCTTTCAAAGCCCGCGGCGCTATCAACGCGTTGAAATGCCTGTCACCGCGGCGGATGGAAAGCGGCATCGTGGCGGTCAGCGCGGGGAACCACGGTCAGGGAGTGGCGCTGGCCGCAGCCCGGGCAGGCATCAAGGCGCAGGTATTCTTACCGCAAAGCGCGTCCGAAGTAAAAGCTGCTGCTATCTGGAATTTGGGGGCTGAACTGCATTTCGTCCCCGGGGGATACGAACAGGCTGAAATAGCGGCCATCGATTATGCTCGCGAGAAACAACTTCCGTTCATCTCGCCATATGACGATGAAGCGGTAGTCTGCGGGCAGGGTACGATTGGTCTGGAAATGGTTGAGAAAATTGACCTGGAGCGTTACACGCAGGTAGTAGTCCCCGTTGGCGGGGGCGGGTTGATCGCTGGTATCGGGGCGGTTATGCGGGCGAGTCATCCGCGCCTTCGGTTGATTGGCGCGCAGGCGGCTGGAAGCCCCTTTATGCATGCCCTCTGGCACAACAATCCCCAGGAGGAGGTCGTGGAGACGATCGGGCTGGCAGACGGACTGGAGGGCATGGTGGCAGCTGATTCATTGACCATCCCCCTGGTGCGGCAGCTGGTGGACGATATTGTCCTGATATCAGAAGAGGGTATCCGGGCGGCTATCCGCTATGCCTGGCAAAAACACCACCAAAAAATTGAAGGCAGTGCCGCGGTCGCGTTAGCAGCACTGCTGGATGGTAAAATCAAGTCAGTACCAACCGCCGTTGTCATCTCTGGTGGGAATATCCTGCCCCATATCTTTAATGAGATCGTGGCAGAACCTATATGAAACAATACAAACGCTCCCTTTCCAGGCTGTTCTCTTTCATCGCCGCGCTGATGATTTTGCTGGTTCAAGTCCGGCCGGCTCTGGCTTCGTCCGCCAACGCCGCAGACCTGCCGCACCGCCGTGCTGTGGAAATGCTGGCACGGATGACCCCGGCTGAAAAGGTCGGCCAGTTATTTGTGGTCACTTTCAAGGGCATTAATACCGGGATCGATACCGAGATCAACTCCCTGTTGACAGAGTATCACGTCGGCGGGGTGATGCTTCTGCGTGAAAATGATAATTTCACTGATACTGACGGCACATTAACTGCGACCACCGCGCTGACCGCCAACCTCCAACAAGTCACCTGGGATGCGGCGCAGGTAACCAACGAGGCCGGATACAAGCCAGCCTATATCCCTTTGCTGATCGGTATTTCTCAGGAGGGAGACGGTTATCCCTATTCACAGATCATCGATGGGCTGGGAACTTTACCGGATCAGATGGCGATTGGCGCGACCTGGGATCCCAGCGTGGCTGAGCGGACTGGCGCGGTGCTGGGGTCAGGTCTGCGGCAGGCTGGTTTCAACTTGCTGCTGGGGCCGTCATTGGATGTGCTGGAATCGCCCGGCCGCGAGAACGGTGACGACCTGAGCACGCGGGTCTTCGGCGGCGACCCCTTCTGGGTCGGTCAAATGGGTCAGGCGTTCATCCGCGGCGTGCACCAGGGCGGTGATGGGCAAGTCGCTGTCATGGCCAAACACTTCCCGGGCCGCGGCGGCTCAGACCGCCCTTCTGAGGAGGAAGTCGCCACCGTCCGTAAAACTCTGGACGGGTTGAAGCAGATCGAACTGGCGCCGTTCTTTAGCGTCACTTCCGGGGCGGATCCGCTCGCCATCGCGGATGGCTTGCTGGTCTCCCATATCCGTTATCAGGGATTTCAGGGCAATATCCGGGTCACTACCCGCCCGGTCAGCATTGATTCGACGGCCCTCTCACAGATCCTGGCGCTGAACGAGTTCACCAACTGGCGGCAGGATGGCGGCGTGATCATCAGCGAAAACCTGGGCAGCACAGCCGTCCGCAAATTCATCGACCCGACCCTGCAGGTATTTGACGCGCGGACAACCGCGCGCAACGCGCTGCTGGCAGGCAATGATCTGCTCTTTGTGGATGACATCACCTCCGCCGGCGACCCGGATTCATACACCTCCACCATCATTACCCTGGAATATTTCCGCCAGAAATACGATGAAGATCCTACCTTCGCCCAGCGCGTGGATGCTTCGGTACTGCGCATCCTGACGCTGAAATACCGCCTCTATCCAAACTTCAATCTAACCGCCATCCTGCCCACCGAAGAGGGCGTAGACCCGGCTGCCAGGCAGCAGGTTATACAGGATACGGCGCAAGCTGCGGCTTCATTGATCAGCCCGACGGCGGCTGACCTGGCCACCGTCCTGCCAGACCCGCCGGCATACCAGGAACGCATCGTCTTTTTGATGGACAGCGTCAAAGCGCAGCAGTGCGCCGCCTGCCCTGAAACGACCTCGCTCGCAGCCGGCAGCCTGCGAGATTCAGTGCTTCATCTATATGGTCCGGATGGCGCCGGGCTGGTCAGCGCACAGCGGTTGAACGGGTATTCGTTTGACCAACTGGCCAATTATCTCAGCAATCCTGATAGCGAAAGAGGGCTGGAAGATGAACTGAAGAAGGCCACCTGGGTGGTGGTGGGGATTTCCCGGCTGGAAGCAGCCCGCCCGGCCTCATCAGCCTTCCGGCAGTTGTTATCGCAAAAACCGGAATTGCTGCGAAACAAGAAAGTGGTGGTGTTCGCTTTCAGCGCGCCGTACTACCTGGACGCGACCGACATCGCCAGTGTCACCGCGTATTACGCCCTGTATGCCCGCTCTCAGCCGTTTGTAGACCTGGCTGCCCGTATATTGTTTCAGGAGGTCACACCGCACGGCGCGTCGCCTGTCTCCATCCCTGGCGTGGGGTACGACCTGAACACCATGCTGCAGCCGGACCCGGCGCAGGTGATCGAACTCTTCCCGGATCAACCGGCGGATCTTTCCGCCACACCGACGATTCAGATGACTGCCAGCGCCTCCGCGGTGCAGGATTTCAGTCAGGGGGACACCATCCCGATCCGTACCGGCGTGATACTGGACCATAACCAACACCCGGTACCCGATGGCACGCTGGTGCGCTTCATTATCCGCACCGGCACCGACAATACCGCCTTGCAGCAATTGGAAGCGGTGACCAGTGGTGGAGTCGCCCGCGTCTCATACCGCATCACCAGCAATGGTTTTATCGAGATCAAGGCCGTCAGTGAGCCGGCATTGACATCCAATTTGTTGCAATTGGATATCCCAGTCGGCGGCGGCGCGTTGATCACAGCCGTAGCGCCGACTCCGCTCCCCAGTGAAACCCCGATCCAGGCCGATACGCCAGCCGCGCCTACCGATGGGAATGCGGGCGGCTTACCGGGTGGTGTCTCGCTGCGCTTCTGGGATTGGTTCCTGATGGTCTTTGTATCTGTGATGACAGCGCTGCTGGTTTACAACCTGGGCCGGCGCGTGCATTCCATCCGCTGGGGCATACGCTGGGCGTTATGTGCCATGCTGGGTGGCATGACCAGTTATGCCTATATGGCGATCGGCCTGCCCGGAGCGCAAGCCTGGCTGGCATTGACCGGCACGACCGGTATGCTGGTGATCGTGATCCTGTGTGTCGGGCTGGGATTCGCGGGCGGGGTTCTCTGGCATGCCCTGCGCGGGCATCCCGGCAATTAGCTTTACTTAAAGAGGGTAAAGAATAAGGTCACCGCGGTTAAGAACAGCGTGATCAGAAATAATGTGCGCTCAGGCGGTCGGGATAGAAAAGCCCGTAAGCTGACCACCGGGCGGATGAATTGCGTACGCGTGCTGGGGATGTAATCTCCCAGCAGTGCTTGCCGGAAATCTTCCACAGTCTGCGGCCGGTCATCCGGGTGCAGTCCCATCGCCCACAAGATCGCGCGTTCCACCCGCATGCTGACGGCCGGGTTCAACTGGCGCGGCATGATCATCGCCTCGGGGTGAAGGAAGCGCTCGCGCGCGTCCACCGGGGGTTGGTTGGTCAGCAAATGATAAAGCGTGGCGCCAAACGAATAGATATCGGAACGGGCATCCGTGTGTCCGCTGTCGCCGCCGTATTGCTCCAGTGGGGTGTAGAGCGCGGTGCCGCGTCCCTGCAAAATGGTAATGGTGATCTCACCCGGTGCGGCCAGCTTAACCAGTCCAAAATCCACCAGTTTCAACAGGTGGGTGGGTGTAACTTTCAGGTTCCCTGGTTTGATATCACGGTGTAGGATGGATGGTTCCTGGTTATGTAAGTAGGTTAGCGCGTCTGCCAACTGGCTGGCCCAGTCCAGCACATCCTTTTCAGCCAGGAAGGTATCAGCCTGGCGGGCTTCCAACATCAACGCCCGCAGATCCTTGCCCGGCACATAATCCATCACGATATAATCGCGCGCACCGCTGGAAAAGTAATCTGATACTTTGGGTAAATTGGGATGATCCAACCGCGCCAGGACGGTGGCTTCGGTTTGAAACTGGTCGCGTGCCTGTTTTACCAGCTCAGCCGGCAAGGTTTTATCATGCTCTACTTCTTTCACGGCACACTGCCGGCCTTCCAGCCGCAGGTCGTCCGCCAGGTAGATGCTGCCCATCCCGCCCTGACCAATGATCTTCAAGATTCGGTAGCGGGCCCGCAGCACCTCGCCAGTCTTAAGCGCGGAGGGCATTCCGCTCCTGATATCGGCTGGTTTCTATTTGCCTGCGTGTATGAGATGAAAGCGCTGCCATAGTTGTCATTTGCTGAATTTTAGACTATTATACCTTAGAGAGTTCCACCACTCTGCGGGAGGGTAGTGCATGGTAAAAAAGGGAGATGACATACCAGTGGTGATCGGTCAGGGCGGCTTGCTGAACGGCCAGCGCTGGCAAATTTCCAGGAACCTGGTGATCGGCCGCGACTCCAGTTGTGATATTTCCATCCCGGACCGTCAGATCTCCCGTTTCCACGCGAAAATCTCACCCTCTCACCAGGGCCCGCTCGTCAGCGACCTGGGGTCCAAGAACGGCACGTTCGTAAATGGGCTCAAGGTGGAAAACCCACATTTGCTGCAGGATGGGGATATTCTGCAGATCGCGTTATTTCAGCATTTTGTCTACCTGAGCTCTGAGGCCACCATCCCCCTGGATTCTGCCAACTTGCCAGCCGTGGAACGGCCGCGCGGGCAGGGTGTGAACTTTGACGCGCGCGCCCGCCGGGTTTGGATCGGGCAGGTGGAAGTTCAGCCTTCCCTCTCCGCCGCGCAGTTTCGCTTGCTGCAGCTGTTGTTCGAGCGCGAAGGCGAAGTGATCGCCCGGGAAGAACTCATTGCCGCCGTGTGGGGTCAGGCCGACCTGGCTGGCGTATCAGACCAGGCTTTCGACGCGCTGGTACGCCGCCTGCGCAAGCGGTTGGCGGACCTGGATCCCGGCCATGTCTACATCACCACCGTGCGGGGTTTTGGCGTCAAGTTCGAAAATCACGGGTAACATTACCCGATAATCCGGTTTTCCCCGAGTATCTCCCTGCCCATCACCTGAATCAAAAAACTCTCCCTGGCGGGAGAGTTTTCATGTTTTGTCAGGAAAGGTAGAAATTACACATCCAGGTTGCGTACGTCATGTGCGTGGGTGGTGATGAAGCGGGTGCGGGGCGGCACGGCTTCTCCCATTAGCATGTCAAAGGTGCGGTCCGCTTCCGCCGCGTCGTCGATACCTACCACCAGCATGGTGCGGTTTTCCGGGTTCATGGTAGTTTCCCACAGCTGCGTCGGGTTCATTTCACCCAAACCCTTATACCGCTGCAGGTTGGCTTTTTCCGCGGGTACACCCAGCTCTTTCAGCACATGGTCTTTTTCCGCTTCGTTGTACGCGTAGCGTACTTTATCCTTATAACTCATGCGGTAGAGCGGCGGCTGGGCGATATACAGATGTCCCTGCTCAATGATCTGCTGCATATAGCGGAAGAAGAAGGTCAGCAGCAAGGTGCGGATGTGGCTGCCGTCGACATCGGCATCTGTCATGATGACGATCTTGCCGTAGCGCAGGCCTGACAAGTCGAAGTTGTCGCTGATACCGGTGCCCAGGGCAGAGATGAGCGCTTTTACCTCGTTATTGGAGAGGATCTTGTCCAGCCGGGCGCGTTCCGTGTTCAGGATCTTGCCGCGCAGCGGCAGGATGGCCTGGAAGTGACGGTCGCGGCCCTGTTTGGCGGAGCCGCCCGCGCTGTCACCTTCTACGATGTACAGCTCGGTTTTATTCGGGTCGCGTTCAGAGCAATCCGCCAGCTTGCCGGGCAGGGTCAGGCTTTCCAGTGCGGATTTGCGGATGACCAGGTCGCGTGCTTTTCGCGCCGCATCCCGTGCCCTGGCGGAGGTCAGGCATTTTTGGATGATAGACCGAGCTGCCTGCGGATTCTCTTCCAGGAAGCGCGCGAAGCCTTCACCGACCACCTGCGTCACATAGGTCTGCACTTCCGGGTTCATCAGCTTGACTTTGGTCTGGCTTTCAAACTGCGGTTCCGGATGTTTAATGGAAACGATAGCGGTCATGCCCTCGCGGGTGTCATCACCGGAGAAATTCGGGTCGGCGTCCTTCAATATGCCGGAGCGCCGTCCATAATCGTTGATCACGCGCGTGGTGGCGGTCCGTAAGCCGGTCAGGTGCGTTCCGCCGTCGATGGTGTTGATGGTATTCGCGAAGGAATACACCGACTCAGCGTATGAATCGGTATACTGGATGGCGATCTCCACATTGATCTTGTCGATCTCTTTTTCGATGTAACAGACTGGGTGGAGTTGTTCGCGGTTGCGGTTGAGATACCGCACAAACGAGTTGATCCCGCCTTCAAAGTGAAAGGTCATCTCGCGGTTGTTGCGCTCATCGCGGATGTGGATGGTCACGCCGCGCGTCACAAAAGACATTTCGCGGAAGCGCTGCACCAGGGTGTCGAAGCGGTAATCTATACCTTCTTCTTTGAAGATCTCCGGGTCGAATTTGAAGGTGGTCTTGCTGCCAGTTTTCTTGGGGTCGCACTTACCGATCGCCTTGACAGGTTCCAGTGGTTTACCGCGTTCATAACGTTGAAAGTGCACCTGTCCTTCCCGGCGGACTTCCACTTCACACCATTCCGACAGCGCGTTCACCGCGGATACACCGACGCCGTGCAAACCGCCGGAGACTTTATATCCGCCGCCGCCGAATTTACCGCCAGCGTGCAGGATGGTCATCACAACTTCCAGCGCTGATTTCTTCTGCTCGGGGTGGATGTCGACCGGGATACCGCGGCCGTTATCTTCCACCGTCACAGAGCTGTCCGGATGGATGATCACTTCGATCCGGTCGCAATATCCGCCCAGCGCTTCATCGATGGAGTTATCCACCACTTCATACACCAGGTGGTGCAAGGCTTTGATGTCGGTTCCACCGACATACATGCCCGGGCGCCGGCGGACTGCTTCCAGCCCTTCCAGCACCTGGATCTGTTGGGCGCCGTAATTGGATGTGGGATTATCGCTCATGGAATCTCCGTTAACCGTTTCTTGGGCTGCCGGTCGGCTCAGCCGGACGGACCTGGCTGAGAAAAGCCTGGGCCCATTTGATGTTCTCACGATAGAAAATGAAGACCGCGGATAGCAGGCTGGTGCTCACCAGCGCGTGACCGATGATCCCTACCAGTAAAAACCAGCTGTTCTCGTCTGGCACCTGCCAGAGCAGCGCCAGCCCCTGCGACAAGATCACCATCGCCAGGAAAAACAGGCTGACGGACGGCCGGTTCAGGCGGGTCAGATGAGAACTGGCCACGATCGCCCGGTTGGCTGTCAGATGCTGCATGTAGATTCCCTGCGGCGCGAATAAGAGCGGCACCAGCAGGCTCAGCAGGAAGATCCCCACTGCCAGCATGCCCACCTGTCCCAACACCGGGGAGACCAGTGTCAGGAAGGAGACCAGCATCAGGGCGGGCACCAGAATAAATACCCCTGCCAGGATGCAAATGATGGCCAGCGATACCAACTGCATGGTTTGCCAGCCGATCGTGCCGGGGTTGATCGGGTGTTCATCATGGTTGATCACCCGATTGATCAGGCTGTAATAGATACTGGCTCCCAACATCCCGACGATACCAGCCACCACCCAGAAAAGCAGGGCAAAATTCAATGAACCGGCTTCCCAACTGATCGGGTTACCGATCGGGTTGGTGGTCGGTGAGAGGCTGCTGATCAGGCTGGGAATACCCACCGGCAGGGAGCGCAAACCGGAAAATAAATTAAACCGTTCGACCAACAGCAAGTAGAGATCTTTGGTCGCGCCAAATAACTGCGTGAAGTCCGCGCTTTGAATTTCAACCGGCTGCTTCAGACTGGCGATGAAAGGCGCGGCGATCTCCTTCACCCGCATCCTGGGACCAAACCACAGGAAAAGATCGAGCAGGATGGGGGGGATGATCAGGTACGGATGGCGTGCGACGGCTTCGAATCCAGTCGTGATGCTGGAAATAAGCCCGGGTTTGTTCTGAGGGTTGGGAGAAGGCGGTTTAATCATACAAAACTCAATTTTACCATAAGCGCCAACCGGGGTAAAATTGCCGCATGGAAGGACGGAATCGCCTGCCTGAGGCGAACCAACTGAGCCTGGTAACAGGCGTCATATTACTCGCGTACGCGGTCTCGCAATATCTCATCGTCCCTACCCGCCCATTGGGGCTGCAGTTACCCGGTATCTATATACCGGTAGATTTCCAGTTCCGCAACCTGGTATATGTGACAGTCGCTGTCCTGGCAGCTGCTGGCATGGACTGGATCATCGAAAAGCATCCCGGCTTTCAACCGGAGACCCGTTTGCAGCATTGGCTGCTGCCGGCCCTGACGGCCTGGGTGATCGGGATTCCCCTCGGGAGTGTCGCGGCCGGTCCGGCCTGGTGGGGTGTTTTCCTCTTTGGCGGGGCATTGATGGTGGGCGTGCTGGTGGCCGAATATATCACCGTCGATCCAGCCGATCCGCGTTCCACACCGGCCGCTGTCGGACTTTCTGTCCTCGCGCTGGTACTCTTTACCCTCCTCGCGGTCAGTATTCGGCTCTCCGGTGCCCGCCTGTATGTGGTGGCATTCGCGATCGGAGTCGGCGGCATGTTGGCCTGCCTGCGGGTCTATCACCTTCGGCTGGGAGCGCGCTGGAATGTGAGCTGGTCAGCCGGCGTCAGCCTGCTCTTAGTCCAGGTAGCCACCGGGTTGCACTATTTACCGGTGTCACCGCTGCAATTTGGCCTGATCCTGGCAGGTCTGATGTACGCGCTGCTGCTGGTAACCGAGAATCTCATCCAGGGTCACTTTGTCCCGGGCGATCTGCTGGAGCCGGGCATCATCTTTACCCTCATTGTCATTTTCGCGCTGATAGTAGGCTAAGGTTCAACCGGTTGATCATCCCACACAACGTCTGGCAGGAGATCATACGGCAGGCCGACGCCGGATATCCGGAGGAGGTCTGCGGTTTATTGAGCGGTAAGGCCGGCCTGGTCACTGCCTGTTATCCGGTAACCAATCAATTACATTCAGCGACACGTTTCAGTATGGCCGCGGATGAGATGATCACCGCGATGCTTTCATATGAAGCCGCGGGAGATGAATTACTCGCCATCTACCACAGCCATCCGGGCGGAAAGAACAGCCTATCCGCGACAGATATTCGACAGGATTACTACCCCGGTGTGTTGAAGATCGTCCTGGCTGGTGCGGTGGGCTGTTGGCAGGCCGCTGCCTGGCAGGTGGATGCCGGCTCTCTTCCCCGCAGGGTTGAGTTTGTTGTCTCAGCGGAAACCAAATAACCGGTAACGGGTTATTCATGTTAGGATTAAACAATGGATTATTTGAGTCTGATAACTGTCATCGTTTGCGCTTACCTGATCGGGTCGATCCCCTTTGGCCTGATCTTTGTCAAGATCCTCAAGGGTCACGATATCCGCTCTATTGAAAGCGGCCGGACAGGCGGCACCAATGCCGGCCGCGCGGCTGGTTTTGGTGCGGGCGTCATTACAGGCGTGATGGATTTCTTCAAAGGCCTGCTGGCCGTTTTGGTGGCCTGGACGATGTTTGCCGGGCAGGATATCCGCCCGTGGGTGGAAGCAGCCGCTGGCGTTTTCGTCATCATTGGTCATAACTATTCCATCTACCTGATGGAGCGGGTCGGGCCGGGCAAATATCGCTTGCGGGGCGGCGCCGGCGGCGCGCCTTGCCTCGGCGCTTCCGTGGCGATGTTCCCAGCCAACCTTATCTATATCCTGCCCGCGGCGGTCACCATCCTGCTGGGCATCGGCTACGCGTCACTGACCACGCTCTCTATTGCGTTTATTGCCCTGATCATCTTTGTTCTGCGCAGCCTCTTGTATGGGGAATCCTGGGCCTACGTGGTTTACGCGGTCATCGCGCAAGTCTTGCTGGTCATCGCGCTGGGTCCCAATATAAAAAGGCTGATCAGCGGAAACGAACGCCTGGTGGGTGTCCGCGCGCTGGTCAGAAAAAAGAAAGCGGAAGATAAAACTAGGGATTAAAGCGGTTTCTCATCCGGAACGGCTTCCTGCTCCGCGAAGGTCCGGTAAAGATACATCAGGTTGCGGCGGTGCAGGTCACCGGCCAGCCCACCCAGAATCACCCGGCTCTTCCCGCAGGCTTCCACATCCATCTCTGCCAGGTACTCCTCGGGTTCGCGTTTCTTTAAAGCAGTTTTCGCTGCTTTACGGATGGTCGCCAGGTAGCTCAGGTTTTCCTTGCAGGCTTCCTCTATCTCTCCCCGCAGGATGATATCACCGTGCCCCTGGACGATATTTTCCAGCCCCATTTTGCCGATCTCTTTCAACGAATTCGCTAACAGGTCAATATTCCCGCCGATGAAAAACGGCAGGGGCATAAAAGTATCGCCGGCAAAGAGAATCCGGTCTTCTTCCACTAACACGACTAAACCGTCATCACTGTGTCCCGGCATGGGGGAGAGGATCAGGTTCTTCTTTCCCACCCGTAAAGACAGCGAACCGGAGGAGAAAGTGATATGCGGCGCGACGATCTTGATCTGTTTCAGGCCGGGGTTATTCTTTTTGGCATGTTCCAGCGCGCTGACCCCTTCTTCCATCAGGTGTTTCCGGCAGAGTTCATGGCTGATGATGGTCGAGCCGGGAAAGAGGCTGTTGCCCCAGCAGTGATCCGCGTGATGGTGGGTATTGATCACATAGCGCACGGGGACGTTCAGTTCCCGTTCTATGTATTCCCGCATTTGCAGGGTTTCATCGGGCAGCGCCAGGGTGTCGATCAGCACAGCCCACTGCGGGCCGACCACGACGCCGGCAGTCACCTGCGCGTAGATATCACTCTGAAACCAGTATACATTTTCTGAAACGCGTTCTCTCTGCATGGCGCCGCCTGAATTTAGAATGTCATTAAAATAGCATACTTGACGTTAAAAGTCAAAAAATGTTGCTTTTTTCCGCCTGAGGCAAAGGATATAATTAATAAAGAAACCAAATCTTTGAGGTGAAAATGAGCGATTCGCGGTTGTGGTGGCGGGACGGCGTCATTTACCAGATCTATCCCCGCTCTTTTATGGATAGTAACGCGGACGGCTTGGGGGACTTGAACGGAATCCGATCCCGGTTGGATTACCTGCAGCAGCTGGGGGTGGATGCTATCTGGCTCTCACCCATTTACCCCAGCCCGGATAAAGACTTTGGGTATGATGTCAGCGATTACACCGGCATCGATCCGCGCTACGGCAGCATGGGGGATTTTGATAACCTGGTTCTGGCGGCGCATCAACGCGGTATCCATATCATCCTTGACCTGGTCCTCAATCACACCTCAGACCAACATCCCTGGTTCAAAGAAAGCCGGTCCAGCCGGGAGAACCCATACCGCGATTGGTACCTCTGGCGGCCGGCACAACCGGACGGCAGCCCACCCAATAACTGGCAGTCCATTTTTGGCGGCGGGGGCTGGAAATTGGATCCGCTGACCAATGAGTATTACTTCCACATGTTTCTGCCGGAACAACCGGATGTCAACTGGCGCAACCCGGCCGTCCGGCAGGCCATGCTGGCCGTGTTCCGCTTCTGGCTGGAACGGGGAGTGGACGGCTTTCGCCTCGATGTGTTCAATGCGTATTTCAAGGATGCCGACCTGAAGAATAATCCATCCTGCCCGGGATTGCGGGCTTTCGATCGGCAGCGGCACATAAATGACGCCGACCAGCCGGAGATGATCCCCTTGCTGCAGGAGATCCGCGCGCTGCTGGATAAATACCCTGAACGCTACATGGTCGGTGAGACCTTTCTGGCCACTCCCCGTAAAGCCATTTTCTACACCGGCCGGGATAAAGCACATGCCGCTTTCAATTTTAGTTTCACCGGGCAACCCTGGAATGCTGAAAAGATGCGGCGCGCTATTCAGGAATGGGAGGAGTTGAATGGGCCAGACGGCTGGCCGAATTATGTCCTGAACAATCATGATACCCGCCGGTCCGCCAGCCGCTACCATTTTGCCGACGACGATGTCCGCGCGAAAGCCGCGGCGATGTTATTGCTTACCCTGCGCGGCACTCCATTTCTGTATTACGGCGAAGAGATCGGCATGCGGGATGTGTCGATGAAGTATTCTGAGATCATGGATCCGCCCGGAAAACTCTACTGGCCGATCTTTCCCGGCCGCGACGGCTGCCGATCGCCCATGCAATGGGACGCTTCTGTTCAAGCTGGTTTTAGCCCGGCCAGACCCTGGTTGAAGGTTCATCCGGCTTTTCGTGAGCGCAATGCCGCGGAGCAGCAAGCCGACCCGGATTCACTGTTGAATTTCTATCAGACCATGGTGAAACTCCGGCGCGAGCACGCGTCTTTGCACCGGGGAAGTTATACGCTGATCTCGGATACGCCGCGTGGTGTGCTGGCGTACCTGCGGCAGGCTGGCAATGAGCGGATGCTGGTCGCCATCAACTTTACGCGGGGGAAAAAGATCCTGCGCATTCCGGAGGGTTATCGGCTGTCGATCCTGCTAGATACCAAACCGAAATCTGCTGCCATGATAGACGAGCAGGGAAATCTCCATTTACACGGCGACCAGGGTGTCATTCTGATGCTATCCGGAGCGGATTGATGTGACCGGCCGCAACCCTGCCGCGGGAAGTCTGCTCTCTGGCCCGCTGCCCGGGTTTGCTGAACTGTGTGTGCCCTCTGTTGACGGAAGCCAATCCGGAGATCAATGGCCGTTAGCCCGCTACATCCCAAATGTGGCAGCGGGTTCTGCGGCTAATTTACTACACTCCCGACTGAAACCCGGCAGCCAGCTGCTTGACCCGTTTGGGTCATCCCCGGCCTTCGCGTTTGAGCTAGCAGCCGCCGGATACGCGGTATCGGTCTGTATGCTCAATCCGGTCCTGCGTTGGTCGCTGGAGAACGCCTGTGAACCGCCTGCACAGAAAGAAGCGCAGGGCTGGTTGGCGCGCCTCAGCCGGGATCCGCACGGTGATGTTACATTCGCCGACTTCATCCAATCATTCTATGCCACCACCTGCCGGGTCTGTGGAAACCAGGTCTCTGCCGCTGAATACCGCTGGCGGCGCGGTGATACCAGTCCGTGCCAGGTGCGGACGAATTGCCCGCGCTGCGGCAGCCAGCAATGGGCGGATTGCGATATTCAGGATGTCGAGATTGTGCGGGGAATTGAGCAGTATTCATCTACCCGAACACTCGCCATCAGCCGCATCACCAGTTGCGGGCCGGGTTTGGAGCAGGACGCCCGCGATTTAGTGGAAGCTCATAACTTTCGCGCACTCTTTATTCTGCATGCGATCATTGGCAGGTTGAAAGCCATGAATCTGCCAACCCGCGGACGGCAGGTATTACTGGGATTGCTGCTGGAAGCTCTGGACGCGGCCACGACACTCTGGCCGCTGGATGACCCGCAGCTGCGGCCGTGCATGCTCTCTGTTCCGGCTGAGTATTCTGAAAAAAACCTCTGGACGATCCTTGTAGAAGCGGCAGCCCACCCGTTTCACCCGGCAGGGCGGGCAAATCTCGTTTACCCGCCGATCAAGCCTGAACCTGGCGAGATCTGCCTCTTTCCTGGCCGGGTGCGTGAGTGGCTCACCACTCCCAACCATCCGCCCGTGGATGCCGTGGTTTGTGCCATCCCGCGGCCGAACCAGGCCTTCTGGAAATTAAGCTCCGCCTGGTCAGCCTGGCTGCTGGAACGCGCTGAAAGTTCAGCCTTTCTAAATATGATCTCGCGGGATCGCTACGATTGGGGGTGGCAGGCCCGCGCGCTGTCCGGATTGGCCGCTGTCCTGCGGCAGAAATTGGATCCGCAGGGCGGACTCTTCGGCTTTATCTCTGAAGTGGAACCAGCCTTATTATCAGCCGTTCTCCCGGCGTTTCAGGAAGGCCGCTGGCGGCTGGATGCGTTTTCAATGGATGTTCAAAACCACCAGGCACAGGCGCACTGGATCGGCGCGGAGAATCATATCCTGCGTTCCGCGCTCAGCGCCGATATCGGCTGCGGAGCGGCGGCGTATCTAAAATACAAAGGTGAGCCGGCCAACTACCTGGAAATGACTTGCGCCGGGCTGCTGCAGTTGCAGCAGGATGACTGCCTGTTGGACGCGGAGGAGGATGCCTCCCGTCAGACCATCGTCAAGCAAGGTTTGGCTTCCCCGCTCCGCTTCGTCCACCTGGGGTCCGGCGGACAGACCATGGAGAGCGGAGCGTGGTGGCTGGCCCATCCCGGTAATCAGCCGCGCTCGTATTCAGACGCGCTGGAATTGTTCGTTATCGACCAGCTCAACCAACACCACTCAGTTTCAAGTGACGAGCTGGAACTGGGGTTCCGTCAGCTTGTTCCAGCCATCTGGGAAGACCCGGCGGAATGGATTCAGGCGATCCTGAAGAGTTATGCCATCCAACAGGCGGACGGCCGCTGGCAGATCATTGACAAAGAGCGGTCCGCTGCTCGTGCTGAACTCGTGTCCCGGCTGGGAGTAAAAATCCGCGACCTGGGGAACCGGTTGGGATATCAGGTGGAAGGCGAAACGCCGATCAAATGGCTGGAAAAGAACGGCAGCAGCGCTGTGCTTTTCCATATTTACCCCCACACGGCATTTTGCGGATCGCTGCTTGGCCTGGCAGATTCAGGCGGTCAGCGGGTGTTGGCTTTACCGGCCAGCCGCCTGGATTTATTGGCCTACAAACAAAAAACCCTCCCCGGCATGCGAAAATTACTGGATGAAGGCTGGCTGATCGTGAAGTTTCGCCTGATCAGCCGGTTGTTGGATAATCCATTTATCTCCCGCGACAAATTTCAAGAACTGATCCATACCGACCCGGCTGAAATCAACCCCGACCAGTTATTCCTGTTCTAAGGAAGCGCATTCACGGGGTGGCCGTTGGTGCCGGTGTTTCTGTCGGCGTTTCTGTCGCGGTTTCAGTCGGCAGCGGTGTTTCCGTTGGAACAGGAGTATCCGTCGGCAGGGGCGTCAGTGTGGCGGTCGCAGTTGGCACCTCGGTAGCTGTCGGTGTTGGCGTTGGCGTGGGCACCTGGATATCCAGTGAGATCTTCCATTCCGCGTAACCGCCTTTGGTGCTTTCCACCCGCAGCAATAAGGTCAGCCAACCCGGTTCCAGGCTAGTTAAATCCAGCGTATAGACCGATGTGGGATCGTTGACCGGATGTGTGTCAGGCGGAATCAGGGTGATCCAATCTGACGGCTTTTTCCCTTTTCCGTAGGAAAGGCTGTAGTTCTTAAAATCCTTCGCGGCAAAGGCCTGAATGACAATCTCCAATTGCGGCGTCGATATTTGCTGCCCGTCAGATAAGCCGATGAAACGCAGATCGGGTTGCGGCACATCCGACTGGCACGATTTGTCCGGCGTGAAAACCAGTGGCTTCGAGAACTTCAGGTCTTCTGCCCACCGCCGGCCCTGTTTGGTGCCGGTCAGCCATTTTCGCGCGGACTCATCCTCCACCAGGATGGTCTTGACCTTCTGGATATAGTCGTCGCAATAGATCGTGCTTTTCAACCCCGTCCATGTATCAATATCCACTTCCTGCCAGAGGTCTTGCTCTTTTAGCAGCGGTGGTTGATCGCTGGCAAAGTATTCCTGCCGGGTGATTGGGCATTTTTCGGATGGCTCTGTCCCGGAAATGGCACAAATCTCCTTCTGGACGATCCCAGCGGGAGAGGTGAATCCGGTTGGGTGGTTGCCGGTGATCAAGGGCACGGCTGTCTGCATAAAATCCGCCCAGATCGGTGCCGCGCCGGTCAGCCCTGTACTGCCGTTCATGGGCGTGTAATCGGCATTCCCTACCCACACCCCGGTCACCAGGTCAGGCGTGTATCCGATCGTCCAATTATCGCGATAATCGTTGGTGGTACCGGTCTTCACCGCGGCCTGGAACGGCAGGTTGAGGACTGAATTGGAGCCGAAGGCGGGAGACCGGGCGGCATTATCGGAAAGGATGGAACTGATCAGGAAGGCGTGTTCCGGACGGATCATCTGCGACCCGGCCTGGGCTTTCTGCTCGTACAGGACCTTCCCCTGGTAATCTGTGATCTTCAGGATGGCGATGCTGGGCTGCAAATTACCCTGGTTGGCAAAGACCCCAAAAGCGCGGGTCATTTCCAGAAGGGTTACATCTCCTCCGCCCAGGGTGAGGGCCAATCCGTATTGGTCGCCATCCAGCGAGGTGATGCCCAGCCGCCGCGCGAATTCAATCAATCCCTCTTTCTGGCTGGTAGCGGGGTCGTCATAGATCCCCACGAACTGCAGCGCTTTGACGGCCGGGATGTTATAAGAATTAGCCAGCGCGGTACGCACGGTGACCGGGCCGTGAAATTCACCATCATAGTTGACCGGCTGATAGGCTGGCGCGGTGTCATCGGCCCGGCCGGACGGTGGAAAATCGGTTGGCACATCCCAGATCAGCGTAGCCGGCGTCCAGCCTTTTTCAAACGCGGCGGCGTAGGTCAAAGGTTTGATGGACGACCCGGGCTGGCGCGCGTTGACGGCCATATTGATCTGGCCCGCGATCGCGTCATTGTAGAAGTCCGCTGAGCCGACCATCGCCAGGATCTCGCCTGTGGCAGGTCGGATGGCTACCAGCGCCCCGTCTGTGACGTGCAGGCCCGCCAGTGAATCCACCTGCGCTTTGACGACAGATTCGGCCTGATCTTGCAGGGCTGGATCCAGCGTGGTGTACACATTGAAACCGGAGCGATAGATCGTTTGCGGGTCATACTGGGCTTCCAGCAATCCCTGGATAAAGTAAACCCAATGGGGATACCGCATATCCACCGTAAAGCGCGGGAAATCATAACCGTTGATCCAATCCCGGGCGGCTTGGGCATCCGCCGGTGAGACACACACCCGCTGCGGGCTGTTGCTCACATAGATGCAGCCGCGGTCGGCGCTCATTTGCTGCATCAGGCGCAGCACCTGGTCGTTTCGCCCAAGCGTGGCTTCCCGGTTGGTTTGGATGTCGTACACGGCCGGGGCCTGCGGTAAACCTGCCAGAAAGGCTGCCTGCGGCAGGGTGAGGTTAGTGGCGCTGGTGTGAAAATAGGTCTGGGCCGCCGCCTCGATCCCGTAGGCCAGGCTGCCGTAAAAATTCTCATTCAGATAGAGTTCCAGGATCTCATCTTTGGAGTACCGCCGGTTGATCTCGGCTGCCAGAACGATCTCCCGCGATTTTCGCGCGAAAGAGCGTTCCACCCGTTCTTCGGGGGTGAAAAGTAGGTTGCGCGCGAGTTGTTGGGTGATCGTGGATGCGCCGGATACGATCTGTTGGCTGGTGTAATTCTGAATGAATGCCCGCGTGATGGCGAAGATGTCATATCCGGGGTGGCCGTAATAATCCTGGTCTTCCGTGGCGATGGTCGCCGCTACCAGGAATGGCGAGATTTGATCCAGTGGAATGTATGTCCGCCGGCCTGCATTGGGATCCAGCGATTCGTAAAGCAAGTTCCCTTCGCGGTCCAGAATGCGGGTGGACTCGAATTGTGAGGCGTGTTCGCGCAGATTGCTGATGTCCGGCAAATTGCTGGCGATCCGCGAATATTGCCAGAACAGCAAGCCAGCGCCGAGAACGCTGCCCATGATCCCCAGCACGATCAGCCCGGCCAGTATTTTTAACAGGCAAGAACCGGCAGCAGGTGGAACCCGCCGTGCGTCCCGCCGTCTGGAGCGGGGGGACGCTGCTGGCTTGTGATCGACCGCTTGGGGTTGACCTTGATTGGTGATCGGTGCTGAGGTGTGGTCAGGGACGGTCGCGCCAGACTCCGGCCCCAGGATGGTTGGAGTGTCATCCTCTTCTGGTTCGTCCGCTTGTTGAGATAACCAGGCCGGCAGGTCCGCTGGTTGGCTGCTGATTGGCGCGGATGGATCGTTGGAGGTTGGTGCGTCATCATCCGTGGGTGTATCGGAAATGCGCTTGAACCGCCTGGCGGCATACTTGTTGCGGGCGTCTTGCCCAGCCTGATCTTTGCTCATACAGCCTCCATCATTTGCAAATTGTAGCACACCCCTCCTCATGAGACGCTGAGGCGTGTTCTCTGGTTCCAGCCTTTTATGGATAATTGCATTTATCCCGCTGCTGGATATAATGGAATCAAGGGTCATCGATACTTCGTAATACCAGCGGATATCAGCGGAAAGGAGCAGCATGGCAGCAGAGACCCACTTCAAAATGCTGATTGCGATCGTACAGGCACAGGATGCTGACGCCGCATCCAACGCGCTGGATGGCCTTGGCGCGCAGGTCATTCGGCTGCCCAGTATGGGCGGCTTCCTCGGCCGGCGCAATGCTACCCTGATCGCCGGAATCTCATCCTCCACCGAAGAGGAAGCCATCCAGCTGCTGCGCAAGAACTGCCGGCAGCGGGTGGAATATGTCTCCATCCCGCTGGAAAGCGCGCCGCTGCCGCTGCCAGCTCCCACACCGGTGACGATTGGCGGTGCCGCTATCTTTTCGCTGGAAGTGGAACACTTCGAGGAGATCTGACCATGAAAATGATCATCGCCATCATTCAGGACCATGACACCGAACCGGTTTCCCGCGCCCTCACCAGCATGAATTTCCGCGTGACGCAAATCGCCTCTACTGGTGGTTTTTTGCGCCGCGGCTCCTCTACCTTGCTCACCGGCGTCGCGGATGATCAGGTGGACCAGGCTCTGCAGCTAATCCGCGATACCTGTTCTATCCAATCTGATACCAGCCAGAAACGCGCGACGATCTTTGTGTTGAACGTTGCCAGGCATGTTCAGTTTTAAGTTATGCCTTCTCGCAACCGTTAGGTAAACAATCCGTAATATCAATATAGGCGCCTGTTGTGGTGCCTTAAGAAAAAGGAGAATAATATGGATTTCGCAAAACCGTTTACGTTTATCTTTGATGACCCGGACTGGCTGAAGAAATTGGCCATGTTGGGACTGCTGGGTTTCGCCAACCTCGTGCCTGTGCTTGGCTCGATCTTCATGTCACTGGTATTCATGGGCGTTGTATTGGATGTCGTCCGCCAGGTACTCAATAAAGAGACGCCCACCATCCCGACACTGGATATCGGCCGCCAGTTCAATGAAGGTCTAAAATTCTTTGTGGTGAACCTGTTCTACGCCATTCCCGCTATTGTTCTGGGTTTGATCCTGGCGATCGTCGGTGTTGCTACCGGTGTCTTTGCTTATAATGGCAATGATGTTGGCTTGACGGCGGGTCTGATCGTCACCATCATCCTCCTGGTTTGCCTCGGTACTTTTTTTGTCATCTACAGCATCCTCCTGGCCATCATCACGCCAGAGATCTACGCCCGCTTCGCGAAAAACTCCGATATCAAAGAAGCCATTCAATTCAAAGAAGTATTCAAGACTGTCTTTAAGAAACCCGCGCCTTACCTGTTGTCATTTCTGGGTGTCCTGCTGCTCGGGATCGTAGGCGGCATTGCCAGTTCCATCCTGACTTCCATTGGCGCTATCGCCTTACTGGTTGGCTCGCTCTTCGGAATGGCTGTCGCCATGGCTTACATTATGCTTGGCAGTGCCCATTTCTACGGACAGGCCCACAACGTAGCCACAGAAGAATTGCTGTAAATTTCACAGACATAAGAAGAGAGGCTCCTTCACCGGAGCCTCTCTTTGTTATTCATGGAATTCTTCCACCTGATAGATCTCTACCTGCGGATGACCCTCCCGCCACAGTGCGCTGGGTGAACCCATCTTGTAACAGAGTTGATCTAGAAATTGGGTCGGCTCCGGCAATTGTGACCAGACCTGCGGCAGAAAAGTTGCGCGGTGTGGGCCGTCCCGCAAGACAACGCCGTCCACCCCCGGGCGCAGTAAGCGGATTAACTCTGCCGGGTCGGTGTATTCCAGTGGTTTCGGCGCAGTCAAGCGTGAAACCTCTATCTGGATGTTAGGCAGCTCTGCCGGCAAAACCGGCGAGAAGCGCGGATCTTCCAGTGCCGCTTCCACCGCGCGGGTCTGCACATCCAGCGCCAGCGGCTGATACGCTTGCAGTGTGCCTATGCAGCCGCGCAACGCGCCGCCAACTGTCAGTGTCACAAAAGAAGCGCCGTCTTCCCGCAGCGCGGCCGGCAGGCTGTCGAGCTCCAACCCGGGCAGCGGATGCCCTCCCACGGCGGCTGTCAGCGCCGCGCGTGCGATCTGTAAAAGCTGAAGCTTCTCGGCCTGTGTTAGGCTCATCCCTGACCGTCTTTCAGGGTCTGGTAAGCCCGGTTGGAATACAACAGGGGCTGCCGTTTCTCATGATATTCGGCTGCCAGCACCTCACCCAGAAAGATCGTGTTGTCCCCCACATCCACCGACTGGATCACTCGGCAATCAAAACTCGCCACGCCGCCTTCCAGGATTGGGCAGCCGGTCGCCAGCGTGTGGGTAGCTACGCCGGTAAAGCGGTCCTCTTCTTCCGGTACCAGCCCGGCAAAGCGTGAGGCTAATGCCTGCTGGCTTTCCTCCAATATCGTGACAGCGTAGATGCCGGCTTGCTGGATCATCTGATGCGAGCGCGAAAACCGGTTGATGGATACCAGCACCACGGGCGGCGCCACCGAAACAGAGGTAAAGGAGCTGACTGTCAGTCCGCGCTGCAACCCCCCCAGCCAGGTTGTGGCGATCGTCACCCCGGTTGTCCAAAAGCGCATTGCTTCGCGAAAGGTTTTTTCATCCACCGTCATGGAATCCTCCGATGCTTATGCCTGAGCCAGCCCCGCCCGCATGGAGCGCTTGACGAGGATGCGGTTGATCTGGCGCAGCTTGTCCACCACCTGTTGACTCTCCGGGTGCTGCGGGTCCTCTGCTTGTGTCAGCAATCCCGGTATCACCTGGCTCAATTCCGGGGTGACCATCTCCGGGTGGGCATCCAGCAACTGTTCGATCGCTGCGTCATCCGGCGCGTCCAGCAGCTGCTCAATGAAAGCGTATTCAGGCGGCGGCGCGGAAGCTTTTTGGATGGCATCCACGATCTGGTTTAGCTTCGCCAGCCGACCCGCGTCGTTGGCTTTCTGCGCTGCTTCCAGTTTGGCGCGCAGCACCTGCACAAAAATATCATTGATCGCGGGCAGGATCTGTTCCATTACCCGCGGAATATCATTGGATGTCAGGATCTTTTCCAGCAGTTGATCCATCTGGCTGGCCTGTGCTTCCAATTCGCGGTCGATCGATTCGACCATGGCCAGGATCTTTTCACGCACGACCGTCAGGCGGTTTTTCTCAGCTTCATCCGATGCCACGATCCGGTCGGTCAACAGCTGGAAGAAAGCATAATCTAACCCGGAGCGCGTCATACGTACGATGGCGGCCAGACGGGCATCACTCGGGGCGTTGACCACCAACTCCAGCAGCTTCTCGCGGGTCAATCCATCTTTGCTGGCCTCCTGCAGTGACTTTACCGCCGCTTCTGCCTCGTCGGCTTGCTGCTTCATCTCCTGCCCGATCTCGGTGTGTTCAAGCAGCTGCTTCTCGATCGCGCCAAATTTATCCACGCTGGCTTTATCATTCGACCCCGCCGCGGACTCGATCAAATGGCTGAACAGGTTAAAGAAACCCATATCGATCAGCTCGTTTTCGCGCTCTATCACGGCCGGCAGCTGTTCATCGCTGGTGGTCAGCATCTCGCGGATGAGCGCTACCTGTTTTTCCTGGCGCTCAATCATCTCCTTGGTGATTCCTTCGCCCTCCAGCACTTTTTCGATCAATAACTTCATCGTAAACATGGTCTGCGGACGGAGCAGATAGCCTTTTCTTTTTTCCGCTGGTAGTTTATTTACTGCCTGGGTGATCAACGGACCAATCAGTTTTTCCTGTTCATTGACCGGCAGACCCAGTTCAGGCGGGAAGAAGGTCAGCAGCAGTTCTTTATCGGGGTCATGGTAAACCAACGGGGACGGCAGATTGCCCTGGTATCCGCAATTGGGGCAGCTTACCAGGTTGTATTGGCCGGATAGGATCTTTTGTTTGGCCTGTGGATCCTGATTCGTGTCAAATAGTTGGGTGATATCTGCGGTAACTGGCTGCCGGCAACGCGGGCAGGATGTGCGAGTAGGTGGCATTGACGTTCTCTTTTCTATTGGATAAATGGAATAAAAAAATTATACCACCCCGAAATTGGGGTACCACCTCGCTTTTGGGGTACCACCCCGATTTTGGGGTACCACCCCGATTTTGGATTGGCTTAGCCCGGCAGAGAAAAGCTGATACTCGCTCCCCGGCCGGTTTCCCGCTTTTCCACCCAGATGCGTCCGCCGTGCGCTTCAATAATTGACCGTGCCAGGTATAAACCCAGACCGGCACCTTTGGTGTTTTTGGCCGCCTCCGGGCCGCGGTAGAAGCGGTCAAAAACATGCGGTATATCCTGCGTGTTGATCCCCGCTCCTTCATCGCTGACATTGACGATGACTTCCTGCTGGCGGACCCGGCCGGAGACACGGATTTCCCCGTCAGTGGAGTATTTGATGGCGTTGGTGATCAGGTTGCTCAGCACTTGCCGCAATCTTTGCTCATCCGCCAGTATCACCGGGAAATCCGCGGGAAAGTCGCTGACAAAGGTGTGCGTGGTGGATTGGTTGCGGAACCGATCCACCAGGCGCGCGGCCATATCCGGGATGGATACATCTGTCCGCTTGAGAGATAAACCGCCGGATTGCAAGCGGGTAGAATCAAGCAGATCTTCGATCAGGCCAGTCAGCCGGTCTGTCTCTTCCTCAATTACCGCCAGGCTGTCTTCCACGATTTCCGGGTCCCAGGCGGCATCTTTCCGGCGTAGGGTGGAAACATACCCCTTGATCAGCGCGACCGGTGTTTTAAGTTCATGGCTGACAATGCTGATAAAGGTACTCTTCAACTCATCCGCTTCCCGAAAGCGGGTGATGTCGCGCACGGTGGCGATGATGTTCAGCACCCCGCCTTCGGCGTTCAGCAGCGGCGCGTAAGTGATCCCCACCGGCAGGGGCGGGTAGGGTTCAGGCCGCACCAGGTCGCCTTCCACATACAGATACGCCTTCTGACTGAGCGGCCAGCCGTTGGCTACCGCTTTTTCCAGCGTCATACCGCTGGGCGGTTGTGCCCATTGCACGATCATCTGATGCGTCTCTTCGATCACATCTTTGCTCTCGCGGTGAGTTAATGTCAAAAATGAGGGGTTTGCCCGCAGAATGCCCAGGGCGGGAGAAAGCACCAGCATACCGTCCGCGGCGGAATCCAGCAGCAGATCCATACGGTGCTTCTCTTCGGTTACCAGCCGGTAAAGCTGGGCGTTGGAGACAGCCACAGCCGCCTGGTCCGCGAAGCTTTTCAGCAGCGCGCGTTCATTCACCGAAAACTGACCCTGGTAGCTTCGGAAGATAAAAATAACGCCGATCACATTTCCCCGGGCCACCAGCGGCAGCCCGAACCCGGTGATCAACCCCAAACTGGCCAGTGTGCTGATCTCCCGAATGATGCGCTGGATAGCCGGCAGTTCCGAAGCGGCCGGGTCTTCCTGCTCCGGGATTTGCTTGAGGAAGGGTTCCAGGAATCGGATAAAAGATGCTGCCACGCCGTGCGCGGCTGAGATGCGCCAACCGCCGCCAGTCTCCCGCAGCGCGATCAAGCCAGCCTGGCCGGATAACATCTCCAGGGCCACTCCCAGAATGCGGTTGAGGAGCTTATCCAGATCCAGTTCTTCTGTTAGCGCCCGGGCGATCTCCAGCAGAAAATCGCGTTGGCGGACGCGGAAATCTTGCAGCATTTTAGCGCTTCGCCTCCGCCAGCCGAATAGCCTCGTCCAGGATGTTCAGCCCCTCATCCAGTTCCTCCGGGGTGATGCACAGCGGTGGAGATATGCGGATAACGCTTTTACCGCAGCCGAGGAGCAACAGCCCCCGCTCAAAAGCCAGGTCGACCACATCATCGCGCAGCGCGGCATCCGCGGTCCTGGTCTCCTGGTCTTTCACAAATTCAATACCGATCATCAAGCCGATCCCGCGCACCTGCCCGATGGATGGATGCCGCGCGGCTATATCTTCCAACCGCCGCATAGCGATCTCGCCGGTTGTACGCGCGTTCTCCATCATGCCATTTTCCAGTAACTCCAGGGTGGCCAACGCGGCCGCGCAGGAGATTGGGTTACCGCCGTAGGTGTTCCCGTGCGAACCGCGCGGCCAATCGACAATGCTCTTGCGCGCGATCATGGCGCCTAATGGCATGCCGGAGGCAATACCTTTGGCGGTGCAGATGATATCCGGTTCAACACCGAAATTCTGAATGGACCACCACTTGCCGGTCCGCCCCATGCCGGCCTGTACCTCATCCGCGATCAGCAGGATACCGTGGCGGTCGCACAGCTTGCGCAAGGCCGGGAAGAAGCCGGCTGGTGGGATAATGTATCCTCCTTCACCCTGGATGGGTTCCACCAGGATTCCGGCGATATCATCCGCGGGAACGATCCGACCCAGGATCTGTTCTTCAATATAGCGGACTACCGCCTCCCCGTAATCCTCGCCTTTGTGGCTGTGCAGGATGGGATGGTAAGCATCCGGAAACGGCGCGTGTACCACGCCGCTCATCATGGGGTAGAACCCTTTGTGGTAGGAGGATTTACTGGCCGTGAAAGTGACCGCGCCCATCGTTCGGCCGTGGAAGCCGCCCAGAAAACCGATGAACTCGGTGCGTTCGGTATGGTAACGGGCCAGCTTGATGGCTGCTTCCACACTCTCCGTCCCGGAGTTTGTCATGAATGATATGGCGTCTTCTTTGAATGGGGCGATCTGATCCAGTTTCTCGGCCAACTCGACCCATTTTTGATGGTAAAAATCAGATGAAATATGAATGAACCTGGCTGCCTGCTCTTGGATGGCCTGAACGACTGCCGGATGGCTGTGCCCGGTGGATGTGACCGCGATTCCGGCAGCAAAATCCAGAAAGCGGTTGTCATCTACATCCCAAACCTGGGATCCTCTGCCGTGGCTCATCACAAATGGATAACCGCGCGGGTAAGACGGAGAAATCACAGCCTGATCGCGTTCCACCAGTGCCCGTGCTTTTGGGCCTGGCAAGTTCAAAGGTTCCATAACAACCTCCTGGGTGTGGGGTGCAGGTAACGGATGAGGAGCAGCGGTGCCTGGTAATTATATCATTGCGCGTTTTTATTAAAAATCTCTATTAGGCTGCTTTGATATAATATATGTACTGTCGTGCTGATCAAATTTACTGGAGGAGTGGATGGGTAAAATGGTGGAGGTAGTGATAGAAAGCTTGAAGGTCAGCCTGACGAATTCTCAGCGGGTGGTGGTGCTTTATAGTACAAAAGCAGACCTGGCTTTACCGATCTGGATTGGACCATCCGAAGCCGACGCGATCACCATCGCGCTGCAGGAAGTCGAAGTCGCCCGCCCGCTCACGCATGATCTGCTGCTCGCCACCTTCCGTGCCTTGCATGCGGCGTTGACCCAGATCGAAATTCATACGCTCCGCAGTGATGTCTACTACGCGCGCATCCGCGCCGATGTCGAGGGCTCTTCAGTTGAGGTGGATGCCCGCCCCAGTGACGCCATCGCCCTGGCGATTCGCGCCCACATCCCTATGTTTGTGGATATGGAAGTCCTGGAAAAGGCCGGTATTCGCCCGGAACCGGATATCACCGCAGAAGCTGAAACCCCGGGCGAAACAGCTGAAGATGCCAGCGACACGCCGGCTGTTGAAGGTGGTTCTCTTTCCATCTTCGAAGATTACATCAATAAACTGAATTTGGACCATGATAAACCCGGGGAAGATGACCAGCCCGGTGATGAAGATAACTAAGCAGTAACCCGGAGACACTTCATGCAAGATCAACCCGACCCCATCGCGGATCCGTCACCTGAGATCCAGACCACACCTCACAATCGTGAGGCTGAAGAATCCCTGCTGGGAGCGATCCTGATCGACCCCGAGATCTTCAATGAGGTGGTTCAGTTCATCACGGGTGATGATTTTTACATCCACCGCAATCGCTGGGTCTGGAATGCCATCGCCCACCTGGTGGAAAATCGCATCCCGGTGGACATCCTGAATCTTTCCGAGTATTTGACTGCCCGGGAGCAATTGGTGGAATTGGGCGGCGCGGCCTATCTTACACTGCTGTCAGCGCGCGTCCCCAGCGCCTTGAATGCCGTCTCTTACGCGCATATCGTGGAAGAATACGCCGTCCGCCGCCGGTTAATGTCCGCGGCCAATGACGTGGCAAAACTGGCCATGGACCTCGACAAACCGCTCAAAGAAGTCATCGATGACGCGGAAAAGGGCATCTTTGCCATCAGTGAGCGCCAGGGACAGCAGGACACCCGGCCGATCAAAGCGGTCATCCAGGATTATTTTGATTACGTGGCCGGGCTGGCTTTACAAAGCGATGAGTTCGCTGGCGTCCCTACCGGCCTGGCTGATCTGGATAGCCTTCTGGGCGGTTTGCAAAAATCCGACCTCCTGATCGTGGCCGGCCGGCCGGGCATGGGTAAAACCGGTTTCTTGATTGGCGCGGCCAAAACTGCTGCCATGAAATACCACAAACATGTCGCGATCTTCTCTCTGGAAATGTCCAAAGAGCAGTTAGCGCAGCGTTTCTTAACCCAGTACACCAAGATCGAGTCGCAGAAATTCCGCCGCGGCCGCCTCTCAGAAGATGAATGGGGGCGCTTAACCAATGCCATGGCAGATTTTGAGCAATGCCAAATCTTCCTGGATGATACCCCGGCCATCACCCCCCTGCAGTTGCGCACGAAATGCCGGCGTTTGCATATGGAGTACAACCTCGACCTGATCATTGTGGATTATCTGCAATTGATGACGGGTGACGTCCGCACCGATAACCGTGTGCAGGAGGTTTCCAGCATTTCCCGGTATCTCAAGGTGATGGCGCGTGAACTCAATGTGCCGGTTCTGGCAGCCGCGCAGCTCTCCCGGGCCGTGGAGCAGCGCACGGATAAAAGGCCGATGTTGTCAGACTTGCGTGAGTCCGGCAGCCTGGAACAAGACGCCGATATCGTCATGTTCATCCATCGCCCGGACGCGCTGGAAAAGAGCCAGCAGCCTTCATCCGTGGCTGAGATCATCGTTGCCAAACACCGCAACGGTCCCACCCACAGCGGTATCCAGGTCATCTTCTACCCGCGCTACGCGCTTTTTGAAAATGCGTCCACCAGAGACCTGCCATAATGCCTGAGCCTTCGCAAGTCGGTCATGCTTTTGGTGGTTTTACCAGCGGCGTAGTCCGTTTATGGAGCTTGCCCGAGGCATTCGTCACAGAACTACTGCCTCATCTGCGGGACCCATTGGAAATAAAACTGGTACTGTATATTTTCTGGGCGGTAACACAGATGGAAGGAGACATCCGCTGTCTGGCGCTGAAAGATCTGGAGATGGATGCGCAACTGGCCGCGGTTCTGAATACGAGTCGGGCGGAGATGCCAACGGTCTTGCAGATTGCGCTGGGGTTGGCTGTTAACCATCAGGCTTTATTGGAGATCAGCTTGCCGGGCGAACAGGGAAAGTATTACCTCGTCAACACCACCCGCGGGCAAGCCGCGGTCGCCGCCTATCAGCAAGGCGCATGGTCACCCAAAAATGGAACTTCGCAAACGGTGCCGCTTCACCTGGCGCAGCCGGAGATCTTTCGGATATACGAAGAAAACATCGGCTTGTTAACCCCGCTGCTGGCGGAACAGCTTAAATCCGCGCTGACCGATTACCCGGCGGAATGGCTGGTTGAGGCCATTCAGGAAGCTGTAAAGAATAATGTTCGGCGCTGGGCTTATATTCAGCGTATTCTGGAGAATTGGCGCGAAAGAGGACGGAATGGCTAATTTGGATGAAACGATTCGCAAACTGGCGGCTGGTTTGGCAGGGTCTCAACGCGCTGATGAGCAAGCACAGGGTTTATCTGGTACGACCGGTAACCCCGATTGCCCGATCTGCCACGGAGTCGGTTATGTACGCCGCGAATTACCGCTGACAGACCCCAATTTTGGCAAGGTGGAGATCTGTGATTGCCGCCGGGAGGAAGTGATTCGCGCGGAGCACCGCCGCCTGTATGAATTTGCCAATCTGGATAATTTATGCCAGTACACTTTTGATTCTTTCAAACCTCGCGGAAAAGAGGGTACCCTCACACCGGGTGAGGTGCTTTCACTGGAAGCGGCGTATGCCAGCTGCCAGAGTTTCGCCAGCCATCTGGACGGCTGGTTATTGATCACAGGCAAATACGGCTGCGGCAAAACTCACCTGGCTGCGGCCATCGCCAACCAGGCTGTCTCTCTAGGTGTCCCCACGCTGTTCCTGACCGCGCCAGACCTGCTGGATTGGCTGCGCTTTGCCTATGCTGACCCGGAAATAACCTATGAAACCCGCTTTGAGGAAATTCGTAATATTCGCCTCTTGGTCCTGGATGATTTCGGCACCGAGAATGCCACACCCTGGTCCCAGGAGAAGCTTTTCCAGATCTTGAACTACCGCTATATCAACCGCTTACCGCTGGTCATCACATCCAATCAGGCGGTGGAATCGATCGAACCGCGCATCCAGTCGAGATTGCAGGATCCAACCCTGGTACAGCGAATCTTCATGAATGCCCCGGATTACCGCAACCCCAAGGCGATTGGCGCGCATTCAGAGCTTTCTTCGTTGAGCCTTTATCTCGGGCAGACTTTCGAAAGCTTCAACATGCGGGAGAGCGAAAAGCTGCCCGCCGAATCTCAGGCATCCTTACGGCAGGCAGTGGAAGCAGCCCGGCGCTTCGCTGAAAAACCGCGCGGCTGGCTGGTATTCACGGGTAAGTATGCCACCGGCAAGACCCATCTGGCCGCGGCCATCGGGAATTTTGTCGCGTCGGCCGGCATGCTGCCGCTATTTATCAGCGTCCCGGACCTGATGGATCATCTGCGTTCAACCTTCCACCCGGACAGCCGCGAATCTTACGACCAGCGTTTTGACGAGATCAAATCCGCGCCGCTGCTGATTTTGGATGATCTGGGCGGGCAAAATCCCACCCAGTGGGTGAAAGAAAAACTGGATCAGCTGTTCAACTACCGCTATGCCGCCGAATTACCGACGGTTGTAACCACCTCTACCAGCCTGCAAAAGCTGGATGAGCGCCTGGTGACTCGCCTGGCGGATCGAAAACTCTGCCGCATCGTGGAATTGGATGTGCCGCCATATCACCGCATGCAGGAAACAAAGAACAGCCCGCGAAAAAGCTCAGGCCGTTCCAAAGAAGGCAGTTTAGACTTCTAATCTAACGCGGCTTACGGCTCTACGCCGCTGAACACCTTGTTCCCAAAGGCAAGGAACAGAACTTTCCCCGGGTTGACAGTAAAAGCTGTCGCGGGGCTGTCCGTTAATCGGAACGGATCGCCGGACTGCATCGCCAGTTTCTTCTGCAATGCAAGGCGGAGAGAGAAGTGGTAAAGCGACTGACCGGCTGCATCCAGCATATAGATAGATGGATCAGGCGGCTGTGAATACTGCAATTGTGTCAGGTTGGAATCTGGCATCGTCACCGGTTTCTTGGTATCGCCGTTGACCTTCATGGAGTACGGTGACGGATCCTTGCATTTGGTGTCAGCCCCGTACACCTGGCTGTATGTACAGGTGGCCATATGTCCGTCGGAATATAGCAGGTATAGATCATTACCGTTGATGGCAAACCCTGTCGCGTTCTGCATCGCGGGGGTGGACTGGTCGAAGAATGATTCTGGTTTATTGATGTACGCGCCAACCCCGCCCTGATAGATATACAGCGCGTTATTCTCAACATCCAGGATGTACAACCGGGTGCTGTCATATGTGATCGAACTGATCTTGCCCCAACCCGTGTCCGGGGCGATCAACGTCATCGAAGTAGCCATCTCGCCAGCGGTGCAATATACCAGGTTGCCGCTGCCGTCGATCGCCGCCAGGTTTGCGTTCAGGCTGTTGCCTTTGGGCAGCAAAGCGAAATCGATGAAGTTATCCACCACATAAGACCCGAACTTCCCTGGTGCGCAGTTGAAAGTGGGATCCAATGCGAAACCCCTGCCGGTCAGAACAGCCCGCAGAACTTGCCCGCTGTTGCCATCCAGCATATACAGTTCGGTTGTAGTGGATAGCATCTGGGTAATGTTGACCGACCCGGGCAAGCCGTCCACGATCGCTGGCTCAAAGGCGATCCGCGCGATACCGGAAAGATCATCCAACACATTTAATGCCTGTGCCCGCAGGGTGTCCGCCTCTTCACCGCTGCCGTAGCGCTCCGCCATATCCAGCAGATCGATCACATTCTGCCAGGCATTTCTCTGCGCGTTTGGGTCTGATATAGAGGCGGTCTGGGCCGCCGCGGTCTGTGCCTGCTGCAGGTAAAAATCGTACTGGCTGGTTTTCCCGCGGTTCAGGTACATACTGGCCGCGGTGACAACCACGATTAGCGGAATCGCGATCGAGATTAAGATCATGGCAGCGGGTGGTAAAGCGGGCGGTTTGAAACCTCTCCCGGCAGAAAAGTACTTGCCGATATTCAGCATACCATTCCAGATCGAGCCGCCAACGGAGTTGAGCGCGCGTTTCCCAAAATTGACTGAAGCTTTACCAGTCGCGGATGCCATATCTCCCAGCGGCCCGCCTTTTGGCGCTTTGAAGCGTATCCGGGAAGCAGGGTGGGGCGGAGTTTGCGGGTTCCCACTTTTTCCAAATAACCGCTGGAAAAAATGTTGGATATCACTGGTTAGTTCTTGTAAGGCTTCGCGATACGACAGCTCTTCGTCATCCGCGGGTTGATTTATGCCGCGGTTTCCACGGGCTGGTTCGGGTTGGCGGCTGGCAGAACTGAGCGGCCTGACGGGTACAGTTCCAGGGGTTGGTCTGTTTTCTGGCTGAGTATTTTGCCGCGCGTCAACCTGGCCAACCGGTTGTGATGCGGGTTGGCTGGACGGCGGGGTAGCAGCTGGGTTTCCAGCCTGAGATGTCGCCGGGTTGGTGCGCACTGGCACTGCCATGTTGGGTATCTGGGCAGAGGGTGTGGCGGCTCTGGGGGTGCTGTCCGGGACCACTCTGGGTTGGGCAGCGGTATCCGCGTTTGGGGTACCTGCCACCGGGCTGGATTGCATCAGAGGAGGTTGCAGAACCATTCTGCCATTGCCGGAATGAACCTGGATCAACAGCGCGCGCACATCCGGCGATAACTGGTACAACAACCGCCGTTTCAAATATTCCAGGCTGAGCGAGCGCGGGTCACCCAGGTTGGCAGTCGTCCAGGTGCTTTGCGGGTCAGGCGAAAAGATGATGTATTGATCGGTACTGATCTCGCTCAGGTAGAATCGCAATTCCGCGTTTTTGCTCAACCCCAACCCTGGCCCGCTTTCAGCGTCAAAACACTGACGGGAGCCGCCCGGGCTGAGAATAAAGCTGTGGGTGGGGCCGGCATGGCCAATATAGATCCGGTCTGAATGCAAGACCGCCAGGTTCAGTGAAACCAGAGATTGATTGACGCCGCTGCCTTCCTTGAGGTTGAATTCCAGGATGGTACGATTCATTCCCATCGCCAGGCTATTCATCCCGCTGGTGACAGTCCCGGTGGACTGGAAGTACTCCCGCAGCCCGGAGTCGATCGCTGTCTGCATGCGCTCGTCAGAGATCTCCGCGCCGGGAGCCGGGCTGGCAAGTAATACTACCAGATCCCCGGAGCGGATGCGGCTGGAGTTCTTAGGCGCGCTGAGAAAGCGCAAGCCGGGCAGGCCGGCCTGTCCGGAGCCATTTTTAATGAATAGAGGGTAGAGGTTAAGATCAAACACAGGTATGATATCCAGATCGATAGAAATATATTCAAGTGTCCTGTTGCAAGTATTTTACCAGCAGGTGAACAGGTGAGTGTCGGACATCCCACAGGGAAGGTATAATTCCGGGGAAGTCATCGCATGGAATATTAGGAGCACATGTTTACATATAGAAAAATTGATTCCCTGCAAGACTGGGATGCCTTGCGGGATGTGTGGAATAATCTGGCAGCGGATGGAGTGATCAGCTCGCCTTTCATACGGCATGAACTGCTGCGCGCGTGGTGGGTTGGCCTGGGTGGCGGGGAATGGAGCGAAGCCGGGCTGTCCATCTACACCGGTTGGCAGGGGAGCGAACTGATCGGCGCTGCCCCTTTCTTCAGTCAGCGGCAGGTGGGCGGAAAGCGCCGACTATTGCTGATTGGCAGCTTTGAGATCATGGACTACCTGGATCTCATCGTGTCACCGCGCAATCACCGCGCTTTTCTGTCAGGCTTACTTGATCATCTGGCAGCCGGGGAAGACATTGCCGGGGTGTGGTTATACAACCTTCTGGACGCATCACCGACCTATATCAATGGACCGGCCATTGCCGCTGAGCAGGGGTGGCAGTCCGAGCAGGAATTATTACAGCCAGCCCCGCGCATCGAACTCCCCGGAAACTTTGAGGAATACCTGGCGGGGATTGATAAAAAACAGCGCCACGAAATTCGCCGCAAAATGCGCCGCCTGGAACACAGCGGACACATGCACCGCTGGTTTATAGTTGAGCACGCCGAAGCCCTGGAAGAAGAGATCTCTGCCTTTTTGCATATGATGGCTCTGGATGAAAATAAAAAAGCCTTCTTGACGCCTGCCATGAGTCAGCAAATGCGTTCATTGATGAAAGCGGCTTTTCATTCTGGTTTGCTGCATCTCAGTTTCCTGGAGATCGATGGGATCCGTTCAGCCGCTTACCTGTCCTTCCGCTATGACAACCAGTTGTTCGTCTACAATTCGGGGGTGAACCCGCAGCAGTTTGAGTTCTCCCCGGGTTGGGTCTTGCTGGGTGACCTGTTGGAGTGGGCCAATGAACAGGGCTTGCGCTATTTTGACTTCATGCGCGGTAGCGAAGATTACAAATATAAGTTCGGCGCTGTCAGCCGAACCGTTAACCTGGTCAAACTCACACCGCCGGCGCGGGGCTGAAATGACGGCTGTCCTGCCTGCGTATACCGTCAAAATCAGCGCCCGCGCCCGGCGGATTTCTTTGCGGGTCAGCCGCGCGACCGGGCTGGTCGTGACCGTCCCGCAGGGTTATGATACGCGGCGGCTGCCCGGCGTGCTGACGGAAAAGCTGGAGTGGATCCAGTCCGCGCTGGAACGAGTCAGCAAAGAACCCGCGCCGGTGGAAAAAACAGTACCGCGGAACCTGCAGCTGCGCGCCATTGGACAGACCTGGCAGATCCACCTGGTGGCAACTACTGGCAGCCGGGTCACGCTGAAAGAAAAAGGGTTCGGCAATCTGGAGATTCGCGGGCAGGTGACGGATTCGTCGGCGGTCACGCGAGCGATCAAGGCCTGGCTCAAGAGGGTTGCGCAATCCACGCTGCCCGAATGGTTGGAGCGGATCAGCCAGCAGACTGGGCTGCGGTACAACGCGCTCAGTATCCGCGACCAGCGTACGCGCTGGGGCAGCTGCTCTGCCGCGGGAAATATCAGCCTGAATATGAAGTTGCTGCTGCTACCGCCGGAATTGGTGGAATATGTTTTGGTGCATGAACTCTGTCATACGCGGGTGATGTCGCATTCCAGAAAATTCTGGCAGCTGGTAGAGAGCTATTATCCGCGCTGGCAGACCGCCCGTAAAGAATTACGCGAGACAGGTAAACGACTGCCATTCTAGGGGAGCCTTGTGGAACTCCAGAAGCAATTGTTCCGCGGGGGTGTTGGCGGTTTCATGCGTTATCCGGTATAATATTAATTAGTTCTTAATGGAATTCGCCCGGGAAGGGCAATACGACTTTTGGTGATGAGATGAAATACACCACATTCTGTGGTGATATGGACTGGATTGAATACTGGATGATTATGGAACCGTTCGTGTACAGGTCCCGGCTGATTAAGGCGAAGTTGACATATAAGCCCGGAAACCCATAAGAGGCAGTATCCCTTTACGGTGTAACCGCCGTCCAATCTTTTTCATCAATTCCCAATCCCCGGGTGAGTTCTAGCTGGTAGGTAGCAGGTGTTTATGGCTGGCAGGGTCACCGGGCTCAAAGTTCAACGGAGAAACCCCAACCGGATCAACATCTATCTGGATGGGGTTTTTGCCTTTGGCCTGCAGCGCATCTCCGCGGCCTGGCTCTCCATTGGCCAGGATCTGAGTGATGAAGCGATCAGCCAGCTGCGCCGCGCGGATGAAACGGAAGTGATCTACCAGTCTGCGCTGCGCCTTCTGGGCTATCGCCAGCGAACAGCGGCAGAGCTTGTAAAGCGTTTGCTGCAAAAAGGATATGACACCGGGCAGGTGCGGGAAGTGGTCGTCCGCCTGTTGGAGAATCATTTATTGGACGACCAACGCTTTGCTGAAGCCTGGGTGGCAGACAGAGTTGCTTTCCACCCGCGCTCGCGGCGTTTAATGAGATATGAGCTGTACCAGAAAGGGCTAGATCGGCAGGTGGTTGAGCAAGTGGTGGCACAGGCCGGGGATGATGAACCCCGCGCGTTGGCTTCCGCTAGAAAATCGCTCTCCCGCTGGGCAGATCTACCCGCCAAGGAGTTTGTGCAGAAGTGCGCTGCCTACCTGGCACGCAAAGGGTTTTCGGGAGAGATTAGTTTCTACACCGCCCGGAAACTCTGGCGCGAACTTCATCCTGACGAATAGACGAGGTGCTTATGAAAGGACAACCGCAATTGTTGGCATATCTGCTGCCAGTTGCCATGTTGTTGATCGGTTTGATCGTTGGATACCTGATCAACAAGGCGCAGGTGGAAAAGAAACAGAAAGAGCAGGGGCAAAAGGCTGAAGTGATCTTGCAGCGGGCCAAAGAAAGCGCCCGCTCGATTGAGATGCAGGCAAAAGATGATGCCCTCAAAGTACTGAAGGGCTCCGAGGAAGAAGTATCCCGCCGCCGGGCGGACCTTGGCCGCGAAGAAGACCGCCTGAACAAACGCCGCAGCGAGCTGGATATGCGCGTGGAAAAGCTGGAGCTGCGCGAGCAGACCATCAACAAACGGCAGTCTACTGTGGACAAGCGCGCCAATGACATCGAGAAGATGTATGCCCAGCAGCTGGAAGAATTGCAGAAGATCGGCCAGATGACGGTGGAAGAAGCCCGGCAGGTCTTGCTGGCCGAGGTTGAGAAAGAAGCCCGCGCCGACATGGCCCGCATCATCCGCCAGATCGAGGCTGAAGCGCGGGAAGACGGCGAACGCCGCGCCCGTGAGCTGATCGCGGACGCCATCCAGCGCGTAGCTTCAGACCAGGTGGCGGAAGTAGTTACCTCCATTGTGGTCCTCCCCAATGAAGAGATGAAGGGCCGCATCGTTGGCCGTAACGGCCGTAATATTCGCGCTTTTGAGCAGGCCGCCGGCGTGGATGTCATTGTCGATGACACCCCCGAAGCCGTCACCATCTCCTGCTTTGACCCGGTACGGCGCGAGATCGCCCGCCGCAGCCTCGAAAAACTGATCCTGGACGGCCGCATTCACCCCGCCTACATCGAAAAAGTGCTGGGCGATACGGAGCGGGAAGTAGACCGCATCATCACCGAAGCCGGTGACCAGGCCGCGTTTGAGGCCGGTGTCGCCGGGCTGCACCCCGAGGTGACCAAGGTCCTCGGCCGCCTCAAATACCGCACCTCCTACGGGCAGAACCAGCTCTTCCACGCCGTGGAAGTCTCCAAGATCGCCGGCATTCTGGCAGCCGAACTTGGCGCGAATATCGAGATCTCAAAAGCCGGCGCGCTGCTGCACGACCTGGGCAAAGCCCTGGACCACAACGTAGACGGCACGCACGCCATGCTCGGCGCGGAGTTTGCCAAGCGCTACGGCGTCAACCCGAAGGTTGTCAATGCCATCGCCGCCCACCACCATGAGGTAGACCAGGATTCCGTGGAAGCGGTTATCGTTGAGGCCGCGGATGCCATCTCTGGCGCACGCCCCGGCGCCCGCCGCGAGGACCTGGAGCAGTACATCAAACGCCTGCGCGCGCTGGAAGACATTGCCAACTCCTACAAGGGCGTGCAGCAAAGCTATGCCATTCAGGCCGGGCGCGAAGTACGCATCATCGTGCGGCCGGAAGACATTGACGACCTGGAAGCCGCCCGCCTGGCGCGAGACATCGCCCGCAAGATCGAGGACACCATGCAGTACCCCGGCCAGATCAAGGTCACTGTCATCCGCGAAACCCGCGCAATAGATTTCGCGAAATAATCACCCCTAACAAGACAATCAAAATAGCGCTGGCACTCCAGCGCTATTTTTCTTTTTGTAATCGATTATTTTTCCAGCAGGAAGGTGAAGCCGACCACACCCGCGCCGGCATGCACTGACAGGCCGGGTGTGAAACCCGCGTGGATGACTTCCTTTGGCAGGGGCAGGATGGCGCGCAGCTCACTCTCCAATTCAGCCGCGCCGGCCGGGTTGTTGACGTGAAACATTGCCGCCCGCTCGATCTTGCGCTCGCCGGCCGCTTCTTTTGCCAGCTCCAACAGCCGCGCGATGGCTTTCTTCTGGGTGCGGATCTTCTCCAGCAGTTCCAGCTTGCCGGCGTTGTTCGTCAGGATGGGCTTAATGCTGAGGGTGTCCGCCATGCCGGCGGCCAGCTTGCCCACCCGCCCGCTCATGGCCAGGTACTTCAGCGACGGCAGCAGACCGTACAACGGCAGCCGGGTATTCATATCCGTCACCATCTCCTGTATCTCAGCCGCGGACTTGCCGGCCTTGATCGCGTCTGCCGCAGCCAGCACCAGCAAGCCCTGACCCATGCACAGATTGAACGTGTCGATCACGGTGATCTTCTTACCGGCGAACATTTCGCAGGCCGTCACCGCTGAGCTGTATGTCGCGCTGATCTTGCTGGAGACGGTCAGGCAGATGACCTCATCCGCGCCGTCAGCAAAGGCCTGGCGGTAAGCCTCCGCGAACGCGCCGGGGGACGGCGCGGCCGTGGTTGGCAGGCGGTTCATCTGGTCAACTAACTCGAAAACTTTCGTATCATCAATATCCACCCCCGTGGTGTAGGACTGTTCACCAAAGTGAATGGTGATAGGCACCTGGACGATCTGGCGCTGTTTGGCAATATCTACCGGAAGACTGCTGTCTGTGTCGGTGATTAATACGGTGCGACCCATAATGACCTCTCTATGGTACTGCGAATAAGGGTGGATAAATCAACGATAAAAACCAGATAAATAGGCAAGTTCATTATAAATGTAAAACACCCGCATTGATACATCGTTTCGCCGGCATCTCAGCCGATTCTCCTGCCCACGCCGCCACCCCTCCCATTACCTTACAAGAACGGGTTCTCCGCCAGTTCTTCTGCCACACTGGTGAACGGGCCATGCCCGGGGATCAGCACCGTCTCCGGCGGCAGGGTCAGGATCTGCTGGCGGATGCTGCCAATCAACACCTGCGCGGACCCGCCCGGCAAGTCGGTGCGGCCGACCCCGTGGTAGAAGATTAGATCGCCCACCAGCGCGGTGGCCAGCTCCGGAAGATAAAACGTCACATGCCCGGGGGCGTGACCGGGGGTGTGCAGCACGCGGACTTCGCCTGCGCCGACCCGCAGAACATCCCCGTGTTGGATCGGCCGCGGCTGCAGCTCCGGCGGTTGAAAGGCATAGCCGTAAGCGGACGCGCCGCCGCCAGCCTGCCATAATAGCAGCCCGTCCGGGTGCATCAGCAGCTCCACGCTGCCGGCCGGCCAGGTGATGAGCTCATTCACGCCGCCGATGTGGTCAAAATGGGCGTGGGTGATCAGGATGCGGGTCAGCTTCAGCCCCCGCGCGCGGATCTCTTCCAGCACCTCACCGGCGCCGAAGGCCGGGTCCACCACCGCGCATTCGCGGCTGCTTTCATCTGCCAGCAGCGCGGTATTGTTCTGCAACGGGCCGAGCACGTATGTTTTGAGTGTAAGCGCCATGTTCTATTCCCGCTCCGGGGTGACGATCAATTCCTCCTGCGCACGGTGTTCGCGCGGCAGGAACTTTAAGCTGAGCAGCAGCACCAGGCCGATGGACGCGGCTGCCACCGGGAAAACCAGCTGCGGATCACGCTGATAAAGCGCGCCGGCGATGGGCGGGGCGGCGATGGTCGCCAGCGAGCTGGTTGTCTCCAGAAAGCCGTACGCCACCCCCATCTGCGCCGGGTGGATCAACGGGCGGGTGAGCGCCATGGAAAGCGACTTGCAGATGCGGATGCCGCCCAGGAAGAAATATCCCAGCATGTACCACGGCATGCCCGTCCCCCGCCAGATGATGATGGACGCCGCCAGCACCGCCGCCTGCCCGGCGATAAAGCCGGCCCAGGCGTTGACGCGCCCCAGTGTGATGGCCAGCAGCGCGTTCCCCAGGCTGCCGATGGAACCCAGCGTGCCGATCTGCCCCATGCTCAGCCCGCGTTCAGCTTTCAGGAAGTTAGAGGTGAGCGGCTGCGGCAGGTAGGTGGCGAGCATTGTAATGAACAGCATGCCCAACAGCAGCATGAAGCGCGGGTTGCGCACCAGGTTGAAGCGCGAGGTCTCAGCCGTGTGGTGTTCCACCGGCTGTTTGCGGATGAACAACACGATGATGGACGCGACGGTGAACAGCCCGGCGGCAACGGCGTATATGCGCTTGATGCCGAATTCATCCGCCAGCGTGCCGCCGATGATCGGGCCGATGACCGCGCCTAGGTTATACGCCGCGGAGACGGTGGTGAGTGCCCGCCCAATGCTCCACTTGCCGCGCGCGTTGGATATGTAAGCATTCATCGGCGCCATCGAGAAGGCCGACAGGCCGTACAGGATCAACCCGGCGGTAAACATCCCCAGCCCGGGCGCCAGCGCCATCACCACAGCCGCGGCTGCCCCCAGGAACCACGAGCCCCACATCAGCGGACGGCGGCCAAAGCGGTCTCCCAGCCAGCCGGCGGGGATCTGCGTCACTGCCATCGCGATCCCCATTCCGCCCAGGATGGTGCCAATAATCAGCGGGCTGGCCCCCATCTGCTGCAGGTAGATCGGCTGAAAATAGATGAACATGCCTTCGCCGATCCCCCAGCAGAATAATGAAACTGCCACCAGCATCAGGTCGCTTGTCACGGCAGCCTCAGGCGGGGATGGTGATTAGTTCGCGCGGCAGGGTAGAAAGGGAGACCGCGCCGTCGGCCGTTACGACCATATCATCCTCAATGCGCACGCCGCCCTTGCCCGGCAGGTAGATGCCCGGCTCCACCGTGTAGACCATGCCTTCTTCCAGAACCTGGGTGGATTCGCCGAACATGTACGGTTCCTCATGCGCTTCCAGCCCCAGGCCGTGCCCGATGCGGTGGGTAAAGAACTGCCCGTAACCGGCGGATGTGATCACCGCGCGTCCGGCCGCGTCCACCGCGCCGCAGGTCACCCCCGGCCGGCCGGCCTCACGCCCGGCCAGGTTGGCAGCTTTCACCGCGTCGTAGATGGTGTACAGCTCCGCGTCCAGTTTGCCGATAGCCACCGTGCGCGTCAGGTCGGAAAAGTAACCGCTGTACGCGGCGCCCCAATCGATCACCACCAGGTCGCCGGCCTGCAAGACCCGCTCAGAGGGCACGGCGTGCGGATTGGCGCTGTTTGGCCCGCTGGCCACGATGGGCGGGAAAGGCAGCTCGGCTTCGGAGCCCAGCCGCAGCATCTGGGCGGCCAGCTCGCCTGCCACCGCCCGCTCGGTGATGCCCGGCCGCAGGATATGTAATGTTTCGGTGAAGGCGCACTCGGCGATGCGCACGGCCTGGCGCATCTGGTCGATTGCCGCCGCGTCTTTGTGAAGGCGCAGCGCGGAAAGCTGAGCGTCCGCCGAGAGAACCGTCACGCCCGGCAGCGCCTGTTGGATGTAAGCCAGTTCCAGGTAGCGCATGCGGGCGGATTCCACACCCACCACGCTGAGTTTTGGTTGAAACGCCAGCAGCGCGGCGCGGATTGTCTCGCCCCAGGTGGCGGGGTTGTCGCCGTAGGTGTAGCAGGCCAGACCGGGCAAGCCGGCTTTAGCCTTGCCTTCTTCCAGCGCGGAAAGGATCATGGCGGCGCGGCCGTCGCGGCCCACCAGGAAGAGCGTCGGCCGTTCCATCAAGTGGAACTGCAGCCCGGTCAGGCCTAGCAGCCCCGGCCCGGGGTTGAGTATGATGGCATCCAGCCGGGTGGGCTGCATCAGGCTGGCGAGGGTGTGGATGTGATCTGTGGTCATGGTTCCTCCGGTGGGATGATTATAACAGCCAGAAAGCCCCCCTCAGTCCCCCCATATGACTTCGGCCCCCCTTGTGTTCCCCCCCCATTTGACTTCGTAAAATGGGGGGAAGCTAATCTTTCCCCCCAAATTGCGCAGCCATTTGGGGGGAATAAAAAAGGGGGGCTGTACTGCGCACTGGGGATGGAGTCCCCCCAATTGACTTCGTAAAATGGGGGGAAGCTAATCTTTCCCCCCAAATTGCACAGCCATTTGGGGGGAATAAAAAGGGGGGCTGTGCTGCGCACTGGGAATAGAGTCCCCCTTGAATTCCACTCCTCTCACTCCGCTCGGAGACGCCAGCTGGAAATGTGCGAAAATGGGAGATAATATTCAAAGGAAAAATTGTGCCAAACAAGGCTAGATCTTCAAGCGCAACCAAACAGAAAGCTGTTATTCTGCGGCATGCCCCAACCCTGGCGGAGTTGAAACTCTGGCACTATTTGCAGCGTGGGCAGGTTGGTGGATATAAGTTTCGCAGGCAACATGCTATCCGTCCTTTCATCGCAGATTTCTGCTGCGTGCCAAAGCGCATGGTGATTGAGGTTGATGGCGGTCAGCATGTAGACCAGGCGGAGTATGATGCTGATCGTACGCGCTTCTTGGAGAACCTGGGGTACAGGGTGTTGCGGTTTTGGAATAATGATGTGGAACAGAATATTGATGGAGTCGTTGAAGTAATTAGGCAGGCGTTGGAGGAAGGCCCCCCTCAGTCCCACTCCCCTCGCTAAGCTCGGGGACGCAAGCAGCCATTTGATTACGTAAAATGGGGGGAAGCAAATCTTTCCCCCCAAATTGCGAAGCCATTTGGGGGGAACACAAGGGGGTCCTTGCTTTGAGGTAGAAGAAGAAAACTATATTGAAGTAGATAATTGAAAGCCCCCCTCAATCCCCCCAATTGACTTCGTAAATTGGGGGGAGGAAAAGCGACAACTTCGAAAATGAGGGGAGGAAGATATTGCGAAAATGGGGGGAAGCCATGATTTCCCCCCCCAGATGGCTGCGCAATCTGGGGGGAGGAAAGGATGACGAAAATGGGGGTAGGCCCCCCTCAATCCCCCCATTTGACTTCGTAAAATGGGGGGAGGAAAATTACAAAAATGAGGGGAGGATATTGATTGTATAATTAAAGAATGTATCATGGGCTGAAGGACGGGAAAGAGACCAATGAGCGGAAATGAAGCCAAAGCACGGATCAAAATAAATCAGTTACTGGTAGAAGCAGGCTGGCGATTTTTGGATGACGATAAAGGCCCGGCGAATATTCTGCTGGAAAACCGTACAAAGGTGACTGAGCACCATTTGGATGAGTGGGGAGAGGATTTTGAAAAGACTAAGAATGGGTATTTAGATTTCCTGTTGCTGGATGAGAAGAATTTCCCACTGGTGGTGCTTGAAGCCAAGGCGGAAGGAGTTTCTCCCCTTGCTGGTAAGGAGCAAGCCCGCAAGTACGCTGCATCGATGAATTGCCGGTACGTAATTCTTTCTAACGGAAACAGCCATTACCTGTGGGACACGACCTGGGGAAGCCCGCGAGTCATCACGCGGTTCCCGACGATCAAGGAATTACACCACACGGCTAAGTTTGTGCCAAACCCTAACCAATTAGCTCTGGAGGCCGTTGAAAGCGATTACATTGTGCGCTGCCAGAAACCGGGATATAAGCATGACCCAGCCTGGATAAACGAGGCTACCAGAGGTGATTTCTTAAGGAACAACAATCTGAGGATGCTGCGACCATACCAGGTGGACGCGATCCATGCTGTGCAGCAAGCCGCCAAAGCCGGCAAAGACCGCTTTCTACTGGAAATGGCAACGGGTACCGGTAAGACACTGGTTTCGGCCGGATTGATACGACTCTTCATTCGGACTGGCAATGCCAGGCGAGTGCTATTTCTGGTGGACAGACTGGAGTTGGAGCGACAAGCCTGGAGGGATTTTAACGTTTATCTAAAGCCGGACTACACGACGATCATTTATAAAGAAAACTCGAGGGAATGGCATAGGGCTGAGATCGTAGTTAGCACCGTGCAAACTTTTCAATCCAATAACCGGTATATGCGTCAATTCAACCCAGATGATTTTGACCTGGTGATCTCTGATGAGGCGCACAGAAGTATTGGAGGGAGTACCAGGGCGGTATTTGAATATTTTTCGGGGTATAAGCTGGGTTTGACGGCAACACCTAAACACTATCTGCGGAATATTGACCCGGCCAGAATGAGCCTAAACGACCCGCGGGAGTTGGAACGGCGGATGCTGCTGGATACTTACCAGACTTTTGGGTGCGAGGACGGGCAGCCCACCTTTAGTTACTCTTTAATTGACGGCGTGAAGGAAGGTTACCTGATCAGCCCCACGGTGGTGGACGCGAGAACGGAAGTCACCACTCAGCTACTTTCGGAGCAGGGTTACGTTGTGAAGGAAACTGACCCGGAAGGCCAGGATACTGAGGATGTCTTCGGACACCGGGATTATGAGAGGAAGTTCTTTTCTGACGCAACGAATTGGGCTTTCTGTACGGCATTTCTGGATAACGGGCTGCGAGACCCAATCAGCGGTGAATTCGGGAAGAGCATCATTTTTACAGTCAGCCAGAACCACGCCGGGAAGATCGCACAAATTCTGAATCAGTTGGCCGATGAGATGTACCCCGGCAAATACCAGTCTGATTTCGCGATCCAGGTGACTTCTCAGATACCTGACGCGCAGCAGTTCACGATCAACTTTTCGCAAAACCGGTTAAGCGGTTCTGCTAATTTTGATGCGAATTACCGGACGAGTAAAACCAGGATATGCGTGACGGTGGGGATGATGACAACTGGTTATGACTGCCAGGATATTTTGAACCTGGGTTTGATGCGTCCGATCTTCTCGCCAACCGACTTCATTCAGATAAAAGGACGGGGTACCAGAACATACGATTTTTCGATCAATTTTACTGGCAGGCATGAACTGGATTGTGACACCAAGAAAACCTCTTACAAGATGTTCGATTTCTTTGGCAACTGCGAGTTTTTTGAGGAAGATTTTGATTATAACGAGGTGATCCGATTACCCGCGATATATATACCAAAACCAGGGCCAGCGCTGCCAAACCCGGCTGTGAATGATATCTTTACTTACCAGGGAGGCGATCGCGTCAATCAGATTCAGGTGATCCAAATCGGGTTGGAGGGGATGCGGATAGACCGGATGAGTTTTCAACGGTTTGTAGACCAGGTAAAAGGGGACCATGAAGTAAGCCAGCTGGTTGAGCAAGGCAACCTGGACGGCGCGGCGAGGTTGATGGAAGACCAGTATTTTAATAAACCGGAGGATTTCATTAACCTGGAGAAACTGCGAAGGGCGACAAACTCTGACAGGCTGCCGAGCCTGCGGGAAATCATTGAATTGATATTTGGCAGGATTCCCTATATCAAGAGTAAAGATGAATTACTGGATGAGGAATTTGCCAAATTTGATTCACGTTACGCCGCGAAGGATGCGGATTTTGAGTACGCGCGAAATTTCTTTAAGACATATATCCTTGACCCGAATTTTAGAAGAGAAGTGGATGAGGGCAGGTTTGCTATCCTGATTGGAAACCATCCGATTGGTGAAGCGGTAAGACGGTTGAGCGCCAGCTTACGAAACCAGATCATCAAATACATTCAGACGAATGTTGTATTAACCCAATTCTCTTAACCATGGAGCTTATATGCTAGATGTAGAAACGAAACGACGGATCGATGCCGCGCGGGATATTCTGGTAGGGAAGGTGCCCAACCCGCAGGGGCAGGTGGAGCAGATCACCATCGCGTTGATCTATAAGTTCATGGATGACATGGACCATGAATCGATGAAAATGGGTGGGCAGGCCAGCTTCTTTACCGGAGAATATGAGAAGTATGCCTGGACGCAACTGTTTGACCCGCAGTTAGGCGGCAGAGAGATGCTGGATAGGTACGCGGAAGCGATCACCCGGATGGATCAGAACCCGGGGATACCGCAGTTCTTTCGTGACATATTTAAGAATGCGAACCTGCCTTACCGCGACCCGGCAACGTTGAAGCTGTTTTTGAAAACGATCAATGATTTTACTTACGACCACAGTGAGCGGTTGGGAGACGCGTTTGAATACCTGCTCTCGGTACTTTCCAGCCAGGGGGACGCCGGGATGTTTCGGACGCCGCGACATATTATTGATTTTATGGTGGAGATCCTAAACCCGCAGAAGAATGAGCGGATATTGGACCCATCCTGCGGCACGGCGGGGTTTTTGATCTCGGCATACAAGCACATTAAGCGGCAAAACGACAACGGCAAGGCGCTGACGCCACAGGAGTTAATGGACTTGCCAGGCAATTTTTGCGGATATGATATTTCGCCGGAGATGGTGAGGCTTTCGCTGGTGAATATGTATTTGCACGGTTTTACGCAACCGGGAATCCATGAGTATGACACGCTGACGAGCGATGAACGCTGGAATGAGTATGCGGACGTGATCCTGGCGAATCCGCCGTTTATGACACCAACGGGTGGGATACGACCGCACTCGCGGTTTTCGGTGAAGAGCAACCGCAGCGAGGTGCTGTTTGTGGATTATATTGCCGAGCACCTGACACCGAACGGCCGAGCAGCGATCATTGTGCCGGAGGGGATCATTTTCCAAACAGGGAAGGCATACAAGGAGCTGCGCAAGAACCTGGTAGAGAATAATTATCTGTGGGCGGTGATCTCACTGCCGGCCGGGGTGTTTAACCCGTACGCCGGGGTGAAGACATCCATATTGTTGCTAGACAGAGAACTGGCGAAGAAGACGGATAAGATCCTGTTCGTGAAGGTGGAGGCTGATGGGTATGACCTGGGGGCACAGCGGAAGCCGATCGAAAGGAATGATTTGCCGGCGGTAGTCAGTATTTTTCGAGAGTATCAAAACAATTTTCATAGACTGAATGATGTGAGTAAAGTACCTATAAATCTAATCACTGTTAAGAAAGAGTTAATTGCTGCAAACGGCGAATTTCACCTCAATTATGATAGATATATTGCTGTCGATGCGACCAGGGATTATGCGTCAAGGATGGTAATGCTGAGTGAAATTGCATTTATTGAAAAAGGTTCATCTATAACAAAAAGTGAAACAAGAGAAGGAACTATTCCGGTGATTGCAGGTGGGCAATCCCCGGCTTATTTTCATGATATTGCGAATCGGGAGCCAGGAGTTATTACAGTAAGCGCCTCAGGAGCGTACGCAGGCTTTCTTAATTACTTCGATGTACCAATATTCGCATCCGATTGTACAACATTAAAATCAAAAGATGAAAATCAGATCAGAACTTTATTTCTTTATAGGATCCTAAAAGGAAAGCAAAATGAGTTTTATGGATTTCAATTAGGTATGGGGCAACCACATGTATATGCAAAAGATTTCCGTAATTTTCAAATCCCACTACCGTCGATAGATAACCAGGATGATATTTTAGAAGAGATTGAAGGGTACCAGAAGATCATCGACGGGGCGCGGCAGGTGGTGGAGAACTGGAAGCCGAATATTGAGTGGGAGCTGGAGGAGGAGCGCCGGTCCGCGGGGGTAGAGGCGTGGCCGATGGTCAAGTTGGGGGAGGTGTGTGAAAAAGTGGTAGACCAGGTTGATCCTAAAGAACAAAAAGGTGATGTTATATATATCGGTCTCGAAAATATCGGGCAGAACATTGGCATTTTGGTAGGTGAGATCTGCGCACGATATGAAGACATTAAGAGTACCAAGAACAAGTTTTCATCCGGCGATATTCTCTTTGGGAAATTACGACCCAATTTAAACAAGGTGTATTTATCGGAATTAACTGGGATTTGTTCTACTGATATATTGGTGCTACGGGCTAAAGAAAATATCAACCCAGAGTATTTATCGGTTTACCTTAGAACGACAACATTTAACTCTCTCGTGTTGAAAGGCATTAGTGGTTCACAATTACCACGTGTGAGTTTTGAATATATGGCGGGGATTCCAATCCCATTACCTCCATTGTATGCTCAGAGCAAAATACAGTCGAGGATAAACCAAGAGTTTACGGGGATTCAATCCAATCGACGATTGATCCAGGCGTATGAAGTGCGAATTCGGAAGGTGGTGGAGAGGGTGTGGGAGTAGGCCTGGGAGGCCCCCCTCGGTCCCCCCAATTGGCTTCGCAAATTGGGGGGAAGAAGAGCGATGGCAGTGTTAGTGGGGAGAGGGTATAAAGGTGTGGAAATGAAATGAGATACATGGCCAGTGTCCGGCATGGTGGAAGAGGATAGTGCGGATTCGGAAGGTGGTGGAGAGGGTGTGGGAGTAGCCCCCCCCCCTTGTGTTCCCCCCAATTGGCTGCGCAAATTGGGGGGAAGGGAAAACGATGGCTGTCTAGGTTGGAGAGAGAAGGTGCGAGGGAGTGGAAAATGATATGGGAGGCATGCCCCGTGGCCGGCAAAGGGAAGGATGGTGCAGCGGATCAGGATGGTGGTGGAGAGGGTGTGGGAGTAGGCCCCCCTTGTATTCCCCCCATTATCTTCGAAAATGGGGGGAAGTGGAGCGATGGCTGAGTAATTTTGGGGAGATGGCAGCGTAAGGTGAGGTTGGGAAATGCATAAAGGATTTGTAATGATATAGGTGGCAAGATTTACTGTCCGGTTTAATGAAGAATTGGAACAGCGGAACAAGACATTGGCTGGGGGATTGTTGGTGTGAGGTAATGTGCCTCGATAATTGTTCGGGAGTATTTGCCACTGGACGAACCATGAAGGGGAAATAATGGTTGAAGATGCGGATGAAAACACGAGTCGGACAATGACGAAACGGCAAGTCAAGAAAGAATCTCAGACAGGTGTCTGCAGGTTGTGTTTAGAGCATAAAACCCTCTGTAAATCTCATGTCATACCAGAGTTTGAATACAGACCTCTTTATGATGAAAAACATAGGATGACTGTCTTTCATGAGATAAATGGAACATCATATATCCAAAAGGGTTATTACGAGTTTCTCCTTTGCTTAGATTGCGAAAAAAACATTAATCAGAGTTATGAGTCCTTCTATGCAAAGTTCGCATCAAATCAGCTACCAGATCGGTTGAAGAGTAATACTAAAGTGTTCATTAAGAAAGGGGTCGATTACAAGAGGATCAAATTATATATCTTATCGGTTTTTTGGCGAATATTAATCGCCCAGAATGAGCCATTCGGGCATATAAGAAGCGATTTTCACGCTGAGGGAATAAGGAAAATAATATTTGAAAATCAACTCATAGACGAGAACGATTATCCACTTTATGGATTTCTCCTTATCGATAAAAATGATGGAAATATATTTTCGCAAGTGATAACGACTCCTCGTATGGTTGGTATCAAAGGAGTACCAGCTATTACGGTTGTGTTTGGAGGTATTAAATGGCTGCTATTGCTCTCAACAGGAATAAAAAGACCTCCTCCAAGTATAAAGAAAAATGGATTGTTCACTCTTACTGTAAAACAATTTTGGGAAATTGCTGAGATGAAACGATTCATGAGACAGGTTAAAAACCTTGATCAACAAATAAAAATGTAAACATTAGTGATAATCAAGATATTTGCCAAGGCTGGAGGTATATGGAGCTGCTGTAAAAATCGGGTGGGCGCGCAAAGCTCCCTTGGTGTTCCCCCTAATTGATTAGGCCCACCCCTCAGTCCCCCCGAATAGCTCCGCGGTTTGGGGGGAGGTATAGCGAAGGAAAATTGTGACGAACAAGGCCAGGTCTTCGAAGGAAACTCTGCACAAAGCTGTTCAGTTGCGGCATGCGTCAACCCCGGCTGAGGTGAAGCTTTGGCGGTGTCTGCAAAGAGGGCAGGTGGATGGGAATAAGTTCCGCAGGCAACACGCGATTGGTCCATTCATTGCTGATTTCTGCTGTGTCCAGAAGCGGCTGGTGATTGAGGTGGATGGCGGTCAGCATGTAGACCAGGCGGATTATGATGCTGATCGCACGAGCTTTCTGGAGGGTCTGGGATACAGGGTTCTGCGGTTTTGGAATAATGATGTGGAGCAGAATATTGATGGGGTAATTGAAGTGATAAGGCAGGCGCTGGAGGGTGACTAGGAGGCCCCCCCTCAATCCCCCCATTTGACTTCGTAAAATGGGGGGAGGCAAATCTTTCCCCCCAAATCGCGCAGCTATTTGGGGGGAACACAAGGGGGGCTTGCTTTGAGGATAAAGTAGGAATATACGATTTCCAAGGCATCAATAAAAAATCTCTCGCATCCCCAAATCCCCAAAGCCCCCCTCAATCCCCCCATTTGACTTCGTAAAATGGGGGGAAGCAAATCTTTCCCCCCAAATTGCGAAGCCATTTGGGGGGAACACAAGAGGGGCCTGCTCTGAGGTATAAGTAGAAAACTATATTGCAATAGATAATTGAAAGCCCCCCCTTCATCCCCCCATTATCTTCGAAAATGGGGGGAGATACACACAGGCCCCCCTCAGTCCCCCAAAGGCCCCCCTCAATCCCCCCAGATGGCTTCGCAATCTGGGGGGAAGTTGAGTGCCTGATATAATCAACCCATGACCACATACGTCGCCATCGATATCGAAACCACCGGGCTGGACCCCGACAAAGACGTCATCCTGGAGGTTGGCGCGGTGCGCTTCAACGAACACCGCGTAGAGGATGAATTCTCCAGCCTGGTCAACCCGCGCCGCCCCATCCCCGATTTCATTACGCGGCTGACGGGCATCAGCGACGCCATGGTGATGAAGGCGCCTGAGCTGCGCGATGTGATGGGTCAGCTGGCCGTCTTCACCGAAGACGCCATCGTGGTCGGGCATAACATTAATTTTGACCTGTCCTTCCTGCGCCGCAACAACATCCTGCGCGAGAACGAAAGCCTGGATACGTATGAGCTGGCCAGCGTGCTGCTGCCGGACTCCACCCGCTACAACCTGACCTTCCTGGCGGGTTACCTCGGCATCCCCATTGGCGAGATGCACCGCGCCCTGAATGACGCGCAGATCACCGCGCAGGTGTTTCAAAAAATGGTGGCGCGGGTGAATGAGCTGCCGGTGGCGCTGCTGGCTGAGATCACCCGTCTGGCTGAGCCGTTTGACTGGCAGGGCAAGCGTCCTTTTGCCAGCGCGCTGCGTTTGAAAAGCCGGCAGGCAGTGCCGGCCTCCGCGCTGGATGAGGGCCGCAAGAGTTTCTTTAAACCGCTGGCAGAGACCACCGCGCCGCTGCAACCCAACCGGGAGCTGGAACCGCTGGACGCGGACGAGGTAGCCGCGCTGTTGGAGCACGGGGGCAGCTTCTCCAAGAATTTTGAGCAATTCGAGTACCGTTCCCAGCAGGTGGAACTGCTGCGCAGCATCGTGCGGGCCTTCAATGACGGCGGGCACCTGCTGGCGGAAGCGGCCACCGGCATTGGCAAGTCTTTTGCCTACCTGGTGCCGGCCGCCATGTGGGCGCAGAAGAACAACGCGCGGGTGGTCATCTCCACCAATACCATCAACCTGCAAGAGCAGCTCATTTCAAAAGATCTGCCGGAGCTGGCACGCGCGCTGAATGAGGAATTGCGCTTCGCGGTTATGAAGGGGCGCGGCAATTACCTGTGCCCGCGCAGGTTGGAAATTGCCCGCGGCCGCATACCGGCTTCGGTGGATGAGCTGCGCGTCACCGCCAAGGTGCTGGTGTGGCTGCACGGCGGCGGCAGCGGCGATAGGACGGAGATCAACCTGAACGGGCCGTCCGAGCGGGATGCCTGGGCCAAACTCTCCGCGGATGATGACGCCTGCCGCCAGGAGACCTGCCTGAAGTCGCACGGCGGCGCCTGCCCGTTCTACCAGGCCAAGCAGGCCGCGCAGAGCGCGCATCTGCTGGTGGTCAACCATGCCCTGCTGCTGGCGGATATCGCCACCGGCAACCGGGTGCTGCCGGATTATTCGTACCTGATCGTGGATGAAGGGCATCACCTGGAAGATGCCACCACCAACGCGCTCAGTTACAAAATCAGCCAGATGGACCTGGAGCGGCTGCTGAAGGAAATTGGCGGCTCATCGGCCGGCATACTGGGGCGGTATTTGCAGCTGCTGCGCCACGGCTCCACCCCCTCCAACTTCGCGGAGCAGGGCGTGCTGGTGCGCCAGGCCACCGACTATGCTTTTCAGGTGGAAAACCAGACGCGGCAGTTCTTTTTGCAGATCGATGATTTTCTGCGGGATCAGCGGGAAGGCCGCAATGTCGGCACGTACTCGCAGCAGGTGCGCATCATCTCCGCCACCCGCACCCAGCCGGATTGGTCGCAGGTGGAGATCATCTGGGATGACCTGCACGCGGCGCTGCAGCTATTATTGGCCGTGCTGAACCAGATTTACCAGTGGGTGAGCGAGAACATGAAGAACCCGTCCGATGATATGCTGGACACGCACGGGTCGCTGGGGAACGCCATCGGCCGGCTGCTGGAAGCGGATTCGAACCTGAACGGGCTGGTCAGCAAGCCGGACGCGGACCGCATCTACTGGGTGGAGCTGACGCCGAACGGCCGGCTGAGCCTGCAAGCGGCACCGCTGCACATCGGCCCGCTGATGCTGAAGCACATGTGGAACGAGAAGAACAGCATCATCGTCACATCCGCCACGCTGGCCGCGGCCGGGGATTTCAGCTACATCAAAGGCCGGCTGAGCGCGGAAGAAGCGGATGAGATGGCAGTGGGTTCGCCGTTCGATTACGAAAACGCGGCTATGCTATACCTGGTGAACGATGTGGCCGAATTTACGCAAGGCGACCGGCATCAGAATGAGATCAGCAGCGCCATTACACGCCTGTGTAAAGAGACGCAGGGACGGGCACTGGTGCTGTTTACATCGTACGCGCAGCTGCGCAAGACATCACAGGTGATCGGGCCAGCGCTCGGCGCGGCGGGGATACAGGTGTATGAGCAGGGGGAGGGCGCGTCCGCGGCGACACTTCTGGATAACTTTAAGACGACAGAGAAGGCGGTGCTGCTGGGCACGCGCTCTTTCTGGGAGGGGGTGGATGTGCCGGGCGAGGCTCTGTCGGTGGTGGTGATCGTCAAGCTGCCGTTTGATGTGCCGTCCGACCCGATCATTGCCGCGCGGAGCGAGACCTTCGAGGACCCGTTCAATGAGTATCAGCTGCCGGAAGCGATCTTGAAGTTTCGGCAGGGTTTCGGGCGGCTGATCCGCACGCAGTCCGACCGGGGGGTGGTGGTGGTGCTGGATCAGCGGATATTGACAAAGAAATACGGCAAGCTGTTCATCGACTCACTGCCGCGCTGCAAAATGGTGGTCGGCTCGGTGGTGGACCTGCCAAAGAAGGCCGCGGCCTGGCTGGAGAAAAAGTAACCCCGCTAGGTGGGTGAGGAAACTATTTCAGGCTGGCGGCTTTCTGGTTGACTTTCTGGATGAAGCGGTCAAGATCAATAATGAAGCGCTCATGCTCGCCTTCGGCGATCTTTTCCTGATCGTCCCAGGCTTCGACTTTAAAGCGCACCCGCCGGCCGTCCACTGAGAGGACCTCGGCGCGGGTTTTAACGGTGAAGCCGACCGGCGTGGCGGCCAGGTGGCGAATGTTCACCACCACGCCCACGCTGCCCTGGCCGGAGTCCAGGAAGGGGAGGATAGCCTGGTGAGAGGTGCGCTCGAGCAGGCGAATCACCAGCGGGGTGCTGAAGACCGGCGGCAGAGTGTCTCCGCCGGAGAAGCGCGCGGTATCCTGCTCCTGGACGGTGTGGGTTAGTTCAGCGGTAATTCCGGGTTCGAGCGGCATGGCAATCTCCTTTTATTCATAAATGTCCGTGAGGATAATATCATACAGATGGCATAAACCGGTATTATATGAAGAGGTTTTCGGGTAAGGCGAGTATATCGGGCAGATGTTTTAACGATTGTGTGGAGTGTAGGGGGGCGGTTGGGCTGACATTCTACGCGCAGCAATCAGAATACGGACAATCCGTAAAATTGAACCCTCAAAATTCTTGACTATTCAACTGGCATTCGATATAATTTACTTTTGCTATTAAGACCCGAAATAGGGTTATTTAACTAATTTTACCAACCGATCTTCAAACCAGGAGAAGTCGATGACCCCTGATTTAATCCAGAATAAATCATACGCCCGCATTCCCGTTCGTCTACCGTTACCACAATTGATCTCCGTACAGTTGGAATCCTTCCAGCGGCTCAAGGATGAAGGCCTGAAAGACTTGTTCCATGAGCTGTCCCCGATCGAGTCCTACAACAAGGGGATCAAGCTGTTCTTCCCGAGCCAGAGCGATGAGTCCCGCCAGTGGAATTTGTCTTATCGCTTTGAGACGCCGAAGCACAGTATTGAAGAGTGCGTCGAAAAAGACCTGACCTACGCTTCCCCGCTGTGGGTGTCGGTGCTGTTGGCCGGTCCGGAGATCGCTGAACCGAAGAAGCAGGAGATTTTCCTGGGCGATTTCCCGGAAATGACCGATAAGGGTACCTTTATCATCAACGGCACAGAGCGCGTGGTTGTATCGCAGCTGATCCGCTCACCAGGTGTCTATTTTGAAGCGCAGGCCGACCGCGCCACCGGCCGTCCAATGGCCATGGCCAAGTTGATCCCTGACCGCGGCGCGTGGATGGAATTTGAGACCCGCAAGAATGATTACATCATTCTGAAGTTCAACCGCAAGCGCACGGTACCGATCACGGTCTTTTTGCGCGCGCTGGCAGCTGTGGATGACGGCCTGGGTGACAGCCTGCTGTCCGTTGGGTCGGATGAGGAGATCATTGACCTCTTCAAGGACGTGGATAACAACACCGACCGACTGTACATTCCCGCGTCCATCAAGCAGGAGCCGGCCTGGGAAGTCAGCGAGAAGCAGACGATCGCGCAGGCGGCCCTGATCGAATTCTTTAAGAAGATGCGCCCGGGAGACCCGGCGACTTTGGATAACGCCAGGCAGTTCCTGCAGGAGCAGCTGTTCGATCAGCGGCACTATGACCTGGAACGCGTTGGCCGCTACAAGCTGAACCAAAAACTGGACCTGCAGGAATATGTGCCGATCGCGCACCGTTCCATCAGCAAACGCGATATTGTCGAGCTGGTGAAGCGGATGGTGCGCATCAATAACGGCACCGAGCAGGCGGATGATATCGACCATCTGGGCAACCGCCGCGTGAAAACGGTGGGTGAGCTGATCCAGAACAAGCTGCGCATCGGCATGCGCCGGATGGAACGCGTGATCAAGGAACGCATGTCCATCCGCGACCAGGAAGACATCACACCGACCACGCTGATCAACATCCGCCCGATGGTGGCGGCACTGCGCGAGTTCTTCGGTTCTTCGCAACTGTCTCAGTTTATGGATCAAACCAATCCACTGGCTGAGCTGCGTCACAAGAGAACGCTGTCCGCGCTGGGCCCGGGCGGTCTGCGGCGTGAACGCGCCGGCTTTGACGTGCGCGATGTCCACCACTCGCATTACGGGCGCATTTGCCCGATCGAGACGCCGGAAGGCCCGAACATCGGTTTGATCGGCCGCCTGGCCTCTTACGCGCGGGTGAACGAGTACGGCTTCATCGAGACGCCTTACCGGCGGGTAGCCAAGTCACTGCCGGCCAATGATGCCGGCTTGATCGGCCGCGTCAGCCGCGAGGATATCAAGGATCCAAAATCCGATGAGGTGATCGTCGCGAAGGGCGAGCGCATCACAGAGAAGCAGTTTAAGGCGATCTCCAAGGCGATCAAAACCGCCGTGCTGATCGTGCCTTTTGTGACGGACGAGGTGGATTATTTATCCGCGGACCGCGAAGATAAGTTCATCATCGCGCAGGCAAACGCGTCATTAAATGAACAACATGAATTCGTTCAGGATCAGATCGAGTGCCGCTTCCATTCCAAGTTCTACTTCTATTCTTCTGACAATATTAATTATCTGGATGTGGCGCCGCACCAGGTGGTGGGTATTTCCGCCGCGCTGATCCCGTTCCTGGAGCATGACGACGCCAGCCGCGCGCTGATGGGTTCGAACATGCAGGCGCAGGCCGTACCGCTGGTAATCCCGGATATCCCGTTGATCTCCACCGGGATGGAATACAGCGCCGCGCTGGATTCCGGGCAGGTGGTTGTGGCTGAGGATGACGGCCAGGTTACTTCTGTAACTGGCAGAACTATCACGATCCAGGGGTCGGCTGGCAAGCCGCGCACCTATAACCTGCGCAAGTACCAGCGCTCCAATCAAAGCACCTGCATCGATCAACGGCCGGCGGTGACGAAAGGTCAGCGCATTCAGAAAGGCCAGATCATCGCTGATTCTTCATCCACCAACCAGGGGCACATCGCCCTCGGGCAAAATGTGGTGGTGGCCTTCGTCTCGTGGGAAGGCTACAACTTTGAAGACGCGATCCTGATCTCTGAACGGCTGGTTCAGCGGGATGTCTTCACTTCGGTGCATATTGAGAAATACGAAGTGGAAGCGCGCGATACCAAGCTCGGCGCGGAAGAGATCACACGGGACATTCCGAATGTGGGTGAAGACACGATCAAGGACCTGGATGAGGACGGCATCATTCGCATCGGCGCGGATGTGGTGCCGAATGACATCCTGGTGGGGAAGATCACCCCGAAAGGCGAGAAGGAATTAACCCCGGAAGAGCGGCTGCTGCGCGCGATCTTCGGTGAGAAATCTCGTGATGTAAAAGACACCTCCCTGCGCATCCCGCACGGCGAAAAAGGCAAGGTGGTGGATGTAAAGCAGTTCACCCGTGAGGATAATACGGACCTTTCCGCGGGGGTGGAGCGCATGGTGCGTGTTTCGGTCGCGCAGCGGCGCAAGATCACTGCCGGTGACAAGATGGCCGGACGTCACGGCAACAAGGGTGTTGTGTCTAAAGTTGTGCCGGTTGAGGATATGCCTTTCCTGGAAGACGGCACTCCGGTCGATATCATCCTGAACCCGCTGGGCGTCCCCGGCCGTATGAACATCGGTCAGGTACTGGAAGTCCACCTGGGGTGGGCCGCGCTGCGCTTAGGTTTCCGCGCGGTGACGCCGGTATTTGACGGCGCGCGCGAGAGCGAGATCGACGCTGAACTGGCGCGGGCCTGGATGATCGATGAAGCCTGGCAGGAAGCCTCCGCTCAGGCCTGGCAATGGCTGCAAGGGCGCGATTTCGAAGCATCGTCGCTGCGCGATGATGACGAAGTTCGGTTGATGTACATGGAAGAGTACCTGGGAAAACGCGGATACGATGTGTACCGGTTATCATCTGACGAAACCTACGCCCGCCGCTCTTACCTGCGCGAATGGCTGAGAGACCACGGCTATGAACCTGACCTGGCGCTCGTGTTTGAGGACTCTCCATTGAGCATCGCCGAAAAAACTGCCGCGGATGAATACGCCATCAACGCCTGCTTCCGCATGTGGATGCATGACCTGGGATATGATCCCAAGAAGCTGTCTGACGGCGCGCTGCGCGAGCGGGTCAATGAGATCATGGTCGAGACCGGCCATCCCAGCCCTGTGATCGGCAAGCAGGCGCTGCGCAACGGTAAAACCGGCGAGTTGTTTGACCAACCGGTGACGGTCGGCGTGATGACCATGCTGAAGCTGCACCACCTGGTGGAAGACAAGGTCCATGCCCGCTCGACCGGCCCATACAGCCTGGTGACGCAGCAACCTCTGGGCGGCAAGGCGCAATTCGGCGGTCAGCGCTTCGGCGAGATGGAAGTGTGGGCGTTGGAAGCATACGGCGCCGCGCATACCTTGCAGGAAATGCTGACGGTCAAATCGGATGACACGGTCGGCCGTATTGCCACTTTCGAAGCCATCGTCAAGGGTATGCCGATCGAAGAACCCAGCATCCCGGCTTCCTTCCGGGTGTTGGTGAAAGAGCTGCAAAGCCTGGGGCTGGCAGTGGAAGTGGTAGCCGAGAACGATGTGGTGACGAAATTCGGCAAGGACGACGAGAAAGCCAAGGCGCCCGTTCTGCGGACCGGCTTGCTCGGGCTGGAGGGCTTCGGCAGCGACTAGCGTCCTTGACGTACCCCATGTAGCATGGTAAGATTGTCGGTCGTTATCCTGATCACGTCCTGGTAACCACCAAATTAGTCCATGTAAAATCAGGGAACCAGGTGAGGCCATCGTCACTTGCAGGTGGCCTCGCTTAATGAAATTCTTTTTATCATGCGAGTTTCTCGCACCTTATTCTTTGGGAGGCTCAATGCCCACAATCAACCAATTAATTCGTAAAGGCCGCCAGACCAAAAAGGTGAAAAGTAAAGCACCGGCCCTGCAGTACACACTGAATTCCATGAACCAGCGGCGTGTGAAGCACGCGGATGGCGCGCCCCAGAAACGCGGCGTGTGCACCGTTGTGCGTACCATGACCCCGAAGAAACCGAATTCAGCGCTGCGCAAGATCGCCCGTGTTCGCCTTTCAAATGGTATTGAAGTGACCGCTTACATCCCCGGCGAAGGCCATCAGCTGCAGGAGCACTCTGTGGTGCTCATCCGCGGCGGCCGCGTGAAAGATCTGCCGGGCGTACGATACCACATCGTGCGCGGTTCACTGGATACCACTGGTGTGGCCAAGCGATCGCAGGCCCGTTCCAAATACGGCGCCAAGCGTCCCAAGGCATAATGGAAAAGCTGGCAATGCCAGTTAGCAATCATTAGATGATGGAGTAAGTTGCATGTCACGAAGAGCAAAACCTGATAAGCGTGTAATCCAACCAGACGCCCGTTACCAGAGCGTGATGGTTTCATTCTTTGTCCACCGCATGATGCAGCGCGGCAAGAAGAGCGTAGCTCTGCGCCTGATGTATGATGCCCTGGATATGGTGAAAGAAAAGACTGGCAAGGAACCCATGGAAGTCCTGGATGCCGCGTTGAAAAACGTGGGCCCGGTGATGGAAGTGAAACCCCGCCGCGTGGGCGGCGCCACCTACCAGGTGCCAATGGAAGTTCCCGCCAGCCGCCGGTCTACCCTGGCCATGCGCTGGATCATTGATGCTTCCCGCAGCCGCGCTGGAAAATCTTTCGCCGAAAAATTAGCCACCGAGCTGATGGACGCTGCCAACAATACGGGTACCGCAGTTAAGAAACGCGAAGAAACCCACAAGATGGCCGAAGCGAACCGCGCCTTCTCTCACTACCGCATGTAATTGGCGAGAAGAGATATAAAGAGTTAAAATGGCGCGTACTTTTCCGCTTGAGAAATACAGGAATATCGGCATTATTGCCCATATTGACGCTGGTAAAACAACAACTACCGAGCGTATCCTGTTTTACACTGGTAAGACTTACCGCATCGGGTCGGTAGATGACGGCACAACCGTTACCGACTGGATGGAACAGGAACGCGAACGTGGTATCACCATCGTCTCTGCTGCTGTTTCTGCTGAGTGGAAGGGTTACCAGATCAACATTATTGATACTCCGGGGCATATTGACTTCACCGTTGAGGTTCAGCGTTCTTTACGCGTACTGGACGGCGGCGTGGTCATTTTTGACTCGGTGCAAGGCGTTGAGCCGCAAAGCGAAACTGTCTGGCGACAGGCAGACCGCTACAATATCCCCCGAATTTGTTTTTCCAATAAGATCGACCGGGTAGGAGCCTCCTATGAACGGACGATCGAAAGTATCCGCAGCCGCCTGGGCGCCAACCCGCTGCCCATGCAAATGCCCATTGGGATGGAAGCTGATTTCAAGGGCGTGGTGGATCTGATGGAAATGAAGGCCATCTTCTGGGAGGATGAGATGGGGCGGGAGCCGCGTGAAGCCGAAATTCCGGCGGATATGCTGGCAGCGGCCAAAGCCAACCGTGAGAAATTAGTTGAACGAATCGCTGAACTGGATGATGACCTCACCGTCAAATATCTGGAAGGCGAAGAGATCACAATCCCAGAGCTGAAGGCCACCTTGCGTCTGGCGGTTCTCAATAATAAGGTTACTCCCATCTTCTGCGGTTCATCGCTGAAAAACAAAGGCGTACAACCGCTGCTGGACGCGATGATCGATTATCTGCCTTCCCCGGCGGATGTCGCGGCGGTGAGAGGTTTTAATCCCCACAATAATGAAGAGATCACCCGCAGCTCCGGCGATGATGAGCCGATGAGCGCGCTGGTCTTTAAGATCGTGACTGACCCCTACGTTGGCCGGTTGGCCTACCTGCGGGTTTACAGCGGTAAAGTTACCCAGGGCACTACGATCTTCAACTCCAGCAAAGGCAAGCGCGAACGCGTCGGCCGTTTGATCCGCATGTATGCTGATCACCGCGATGATATTGATGAAGTCTACGCTGGTGATATCGCCGCGATTCTCGGCCTGAAAGAATCTTTCACCGGGGATACGCTGTCTGACCCCAGCAACCAGATCGTGCTGGAAAGCATTACCTTCCCCGAGCCGGTTATTTCGATCGCGATCGAACCCAAGACCACTTCGGACCAGTCGCGCATGTCAGAAGCACTGCGTAAACTCTCCGAAGAAGATCCCACCTTCCGGGTACACACCGATGCCGTCAACGGTCAGACGATCATTGAAGGTATGGGTGAGCTGCACCTGGACGTGCTGGTTGACCGCATGATGCGTGAGTTCAAAGTTCACGCCAATGTAGGCCGTCCGCGGGTGGCATATCGCGAAACGATCACCCGCCCTGTCACCAAGGTGGATTACCGTTATGTCAAGCAATCTGGCGGTAAAGGCCAATACGGGCACGTGGTGATCAATGTGGAACCGGTGGAACGGGGTTCCGGCGTCGTGTTTGAGAACAAGATCTTCGGCGGTTCGATTCCGGTTGAGTACATTCCGGCGATCGAAAAGGGCGTCAAAGAAGCTTCAGAGACCGGCGTTCTGGCCGGATACCCGATCGTAGATGTTAAAGTCACGCTGGTCGATGGTTCCTTTCATGAGGTCGATTCTAGTGAAATGGCTTTCAAGATGGCCGGGCTGTTCGCCTTCAAAGAGGCGATGCAAAAAGGCGCACCGGTTTTATTAGAGCCGATCATGAAGGTCGAAGTTGTTATTCCGGAAGAATACCTGGGAGACATCCTGGGTCAGGTCAATTCCCGCCGCGGTACCATCCTTGGGATGGATACCCGTCCCGGCAACGCACAGGCAGCCAATGCCAACGTCCCGCTCTCGGAGATGTTTGGTTACGCTACCGAGCTGCGCTCCGCCACCCAGGGCCGCGGTGTGTTCACCATGGAGTTTGACCATTACGCGCCAGTTTCTGAAACTGTAGCGCAAAAGATCATTAATTCATAAGTAGCAGTCATTATCAGGAGCTCAGGTTATGGCGAAGCAGAAATTTGATCGGTCGAAGCCGCATTTGAATGTAGGCACCATGGGGCACATTGACCATGGGAAAACGACACTGACAGCAGCGATCACGAAGTGGTGCGGGCTGCGGGGTTTAGCGGAATTCCGCGCGTATGATCAGATCGACAACGCGCCGGAAGAGAAAGCGCGCGGCATCA
>Ga0233425_10000946_pt1 | contig 69420 bp, 75 predicted proteins | sample Watercolumn_Towu_2_FD_181712 | JGI IMG/M metagenome (GOLD analysis project Ga0233425, IMG submission 181712) | Freshwater microbial communities from Lake Towuti, South Sulawesi, Indonesia - Watercolumn_Towuti2014_140_MG | ecosystem: Environmental > Aquatic > Freshwater > Lake | place... | reverse complement strand
AGGCAGCAAAACCGAAATATCGTGGAATATGTGGTGGCGGCTATCCAAGCTCATCGGACTGGTCAACTTGCTCCGTCACTGTTACCCATAGACCTGCTCATAGCTGAGGCGGCCTGAACGGTTACCAGAGAAGTTATATTGGGATCTAAAAACGAGAGGTATTGTTCCATGGTGGGATAAAAAAGAGCTAAAAGTAGGTCAAAGATGGAAGATTGAAATAACGAAAGCGATAAGAGAAAGTGATTTTTTTATTGCTCTGTTGTCGAATAAATCATCCACAAAAAGAGGTTTTGTTCAAAAAGAAATAAAGCAGGCGCTAGAAATATTGGAAGAATGTGGAGAAGGAAAAGTTTATTTACTTCCAGTCAGAATTGAGGAATGTAAGTTGCCATATGAAGTATTAAGAGAACTTCATTATATAGATATGTTTCCTAATTGGTATCATGGTCTTGACAAAATACTTAAAGTTGTTTTTGGTTATGGAGAATCGGAATATTTAAGAGAATGTGTTATTAAAGAGATAGAGCGTGCAAAAGAATACGATAGAAGAGCTGGTTTATTAATTAATAAAATATCCAAAGCAACTAGTATCTATTCTGCGAAGATTGTTTCAGAAATTTATATGATGAGAAAGGACGGAATATTAGAATGGAATTCATATAGATTAGAAGCCGATTCAATAGTTAATCTCAAAATAAATCCTACCTCTTGATAATTAATACCCATAACAATTACAGTACGGTAGCGCATTGTCAATCAGAAACCGGCATCGTGTGATGTAATTTCTCCATGGACTATATTTGGTAGTCTTATGAAATTATGCAATTTATTTAAGATATTTCCTTTTATTTCTATAACATTCCTGATCGTTTCCTCCTGTCACCGCCTCCCCCCGCCCGCCGCCGATATCGCCCAGCCCTGGGGGGAGCAGAAGACCTTCGATTATCAAGGCATCAAGATCAACTACTACGAAGCGGGCCAGGGGCCGCCGGTCGTCCTCCTCCACGGCTTCGGGGCCTGCGCCTTTACCTGGCGCCATCTCGCCCCGGCCCTGGCCGGGACGGGGCGGGTCTTCGCGTTGGACCTCAAAGGCCACGGCCTCTCGGGCAAACCCCAGGACGGCAAGTATGCGGTCAGCGACCAGGCCGAGATGGTGGCCGCGTTCATCCGCGACCAGAATTTGCAGGACGCGGTCCTCATCGGCAATTCCCTGGGCGGCGCGGTGGCCCTCATGACCTACTTACAACTCCGGGAAGAACAGCCCGGGCGCATCAAGGGCCTGGTCCTCATCGCCAGCGCCGGCTACCCCCAGAAACTCCCCTGGTTCGTCCGCCTGGCCCGGATGCCGGTCTTCAACAGCCTGGGGCGGCTCCTTCCCCCCAGGTTCGCCACCGGCCTGGTTTTGCGGAAATGCTTTTATGATAAGGATAAAATAACCGAAGGAATGATTGATACTTACGCCTATTACGGCAGCCTCCCCGGCGCGGCCGACGCCCTGCGGCTGACCGCCCGGCAGATTGTTCCTCCGGATATGGACGCCATTATCGCCCGCTATCAGACCGTCCGGGTCCCCACCCTGATCATCTGGGGCGAGCAGGATGAAGTGGTGCCCCTGGAGTCGGGCCGCAATTTTCACCGGGACATCCCGGACTCCCGTCTGGTCATCCTCCCCCGCTGCGGCCACCTCCCCCAGGAAGAGGAACCCCTGGAAACCCGGCGGGTGATTCAAGACTTCTTATAACCAAACTTCCTGTTTTTCCTTTAATTCTCTCTGGCCACCACCGGAAGCAACTCATCAATTATTTTTTAATCGACTAAACAATAATAAGCATACGGATAGGTATTTTTACTAGCTCCGTAAGATATTGTAAAAAGTAAATTCGACAAATTAGCTGCACTATTTAGGTCATTTGTCCTATTGAAACATATTTTGTTAAGTATTAATAATAAGCACAATTATTTCAGTTTTATGCCGTGGCCGGGGGAACTGGATTTTGCTTTCCCTTTTAAGAAGTTAACCTACGAGTAACTCCTCATTCTTGAACTAATCGCCAAAATTTCAAAGGGAGGAATAACCTATGAGCAGGGTAAAAAATTCATGGCTGATTTTGTTGGCGGCCTCGGCCGTCCTCGCCGCGGGTCTGGTGGCCGGGGTTCAGGCCGCGGCGCTCCCGGGCGGCTCCCTGGACCCCACCACCATCCCGAAGTATACGGAGCCATTGGTGGTCCCGCCGGTGATGCCCAAAACCGGGAAACCGGGGATTCCCCGGAATCTTGATTATTATGAGATCGGCATGCGCCAGTTTCAACAGCAGGTGCTGCCCCCCGGATTTCCCACCACTTCGGTCTGGGGCTATGGTGACATCAATCGTCCCTGGACCTTCCACTATCCGGCCAGAACCATCGAAGCCCGGGTCGGCCGCCCGGTGCGGATAAAATGGATTAATGATCTCAAAAGACGCAACGGCAATTTCCGACGTCATCTCTTTGCGGTGGATCAGACCCTGATGTGGGCCAACCCCGGGGGAGGTGAGGCCGGAAAAGATTCCAAAGGCACGGATCCTACCCCCTATACCGGGCCGGTCCCCGTGGTGCCCCATCTGCACGGCGCCCATGTCCAGCCCAATAGCGACGGCAGCCCCATGCAGTGGTTTCTCCCGGCTGCCAACAATATTCCCGTGAATTTCGCCCTTACGGGCACGGATTATGAAACCGTAATCCCCACCGAGGCCGGCGCCGCGGTATATCAATATCCCAATGACCAGCGGGCCACCACCCTGTGGTTCCACGACCATACCATGGGGATGACTCGCCTTAATGTCTACTCCGGATTGGCGGGTTTTTATTTGCTCCGGGGGGGCCCCTCCGATCTGCCCATCGACCTTCCTCGGGGACCTTTTGAGCTGCCCTTGGCCATTCAGGACCGTTCCTTTAACACCGACGGCTCCCTGTTTTACCCCAATAACCGGGCCTTTTTTGAAGGTCTGAACGTTCCGGGTCAGCCCGAGCAGTTTCCCGGCGCGGGGGTATTGGATATTCCCTTTATCCCTGAGAATACCCCCCTGGACCAGCCCAGCGACATAGCACCCATTTGGAACCCCGAGGCCTTCTTCAACACCATGGTGGTTAACGGCAAGACCTGGCCCTTTCTCAACGTGGAAGCCCGGCGGTACCGCTTCCGGATTCTCAACGGCTGCAGCTCCCGGTTCCTCCTCCTGAAGTTGGTCAGCGACCCGCTGGCCCGGCCTGGAATACCGGCCCGGAGATTTTGGCAGATCGGCAGTGAAGGCGGCTTCTTACCGGCCCCGGTCAGGTTGAACAAGTTGCTCGTCGCTCCCGCGGAACGGGCCGACGTCATCGTGGACTTCAGGGGCCTGCCCCCGGGCACCGAATTGTTCCTCATCAACATCGGGCCGGATGAGCCTTTCGGTGGCGGGACTCCCGGGGTGGACTTCCCCTTTGCAGATCCCGGAACCACCGGGCAGGTGATGAAGTTCATCGTGGGTCCCCGGTCTGGTCCGGACACCAGTCTGAACCCCGCAGTCTCCCTGGAGTTGCCTACGATTACCCCCCTGGGCCCGGTGACCAACACCCGCCAGCTTTCCTTGAACGAGGATTCTTCATTGACGGTCTTTGCGGCCGCCGATGCCTCGGGCAACGTGGTGTTTGATCCCGCGGGAGAACCTTTCGGACCCAAAATGGCCCGGCTGGGAACCCTGGGAGTGGATGGCTTTCCCATCCCCATGAACTTCGAGGACCCCATCTCCGAAAATATTGCCCTTAACGCCACCGAGACTTGGGAAATCTATAATTTCACGGCGGACGCCCATCCCATTCACTTGCATCTGGTGCAGTTCCAGGTGATAAACCGCCAGAATCTGGAGGTTGATGCGGGGGGGGTGTCGGTCCAGCCCGCGGTCCTCATCCCCGGCACCGAGACTCCGCCGGAGGCCTGGGAGACCGGCTTCAAGGATACCATCGTCGCCTACCCGGGACAGGTTACCCGCATCAAGGCTAAATTCGACATCGCCGGGAAGTACGTGTGGCACTGCCACATCCTGGAACACGAAGACAACGACATGATGCGGCCGTTCTTTGTGGGAGCCCTGCCTTAAAAAGTCTGGCGATATTGGCTGAACCGGCCCAAAACCATGGGGCCGCCTGGGGGCGGCCCCTTTTTTCGGGCTTGACTTAAAGGGCCGCCAAAGGCGGTCCTTTCCATTCTGGCGGGAATGAGGGCCTTGAGGTGAAGGATGGGGCCCTATCAATTGCGCTCTCCTCTGCTTGCCGCTTCCCGACTCCCACCTTGAAGTTAAAGAAATAAAAAGATATATTGAAAATAGCTACAATTTTTATTAAGTTAGGATGCAAATGCCAGGATGCCCCTATTGTCAGGAGCCTGTGGAGGAAAATGACCTGTTCTGCCGGTCTTGCGGGGCCAGTCTGAAGTTGCCGGAATACGACCGGGCCTTTTGCCCCCATTGCGGCGCCAGGGTCAGCGCCCGGCAGGAATTCTGCCATGAATGCCATTGGTCCCTGGTGAAATCCCCAGTAGAGGAACCGGCCTCCGCGGCTCCAGCCCCTCCGGCCCAGGTTTCTCCCTGGAAAAATCCCTGGGTTTGGGGCCTGCTCGGAGGGGCAGGCTTGCTGATCGTCTTGCTCCCCTGGCTTTTTATCTCCCAAAGGACCCCTCCTCCGGTTCCTGTGTCTCCCAGCCCTAAGGTTGCCGCACCCCGGGGAGTCCCCGCCGCGCCCGTTCCCGTTCCGGCTCCCGCTGCCCCCCCGGCCCCGGAGAAAGGCGTGCCGCCCCTGTCCGCCGCGCCGGCAAACGCCGCGGCCTTAAAGGATCAATTGACGGAACTCCTCAACCAACTGCGGGAGGCCCAACTTAAGAAGGACATCTCCCTGTACAGCCAGGCCTTTTCCCCCAGTTTTCCCGATTTTGACCAGAGACGCCAGAAAACCCTGGCCGTCTGGGACGCCTATGATTACTCCGGGTTGGACTTCGAAATGACGGAGGTTAACCTCCTGGGTGCGGATCAGGCCCAGGCCACGGTGACCTGGAAGCTCGAGATCCGGCAGAAAGCCACCCAGACCGGGAAATCCGAGACCCAGTCCTATAACGTCCGTTTTTCCAAGGACGGGGGCAAATGGCGCATCAGCAGCCTGGAGCGCAAACCCGGTTAAGAAGGAAGAACCGTATGCAGAGGCCCTGGAGTCGGTTCCGTATCATCCCCTTATTACTTATCTCTCTCATCACCGCTTCCTGCGCCCCGCCGCCGGTGGAGACCAAACCATCGGTTTATTACGTCACTCCGGTAATCACCTACCTGAAGGACTGCCCCGGCTATGACTGTAAGGTGGTGGGGGAACTTTACCGGGCCGACCGGGTGGAACAGTTGGAAGTCAAAGACAAGTGGTGGCGGGTGCGCCTGGATAAGGGCACTCTCAGCGGCTGGCTGCAAGCGGAGCTGTTGAGCCCCACTCCCGTGGAAGCCGCCAATTTCTACGTGGCCGTGGACAGCCTGGAATTGCGGGAATGCCCCAGCCCGGATTGCCCTTTCCGGAAGATCCTGTTAAAGGGCGACCGGGTGCAAAAGATCGCCGAGAACGACCAGGGCTGGATCCGGGTGCTGGTGGAAAAGGACGCGGGCATCGGCTGGATTCTCGCTAACCAGGTCTCGGACCAAGCCCCGAAGCCCGAGGTTAAGCCGGCCGCGGAAAAAGAATACTATTACACCGCCGCGGCCGCGGTCAATCTCTACTCCCTGCCGCTCTTCAGCTCCAAGGTGGTCAAGTCCCTGCCCCTCAATGAAAAGCTGGAGAGACTGGTGCAGCACGGCCAGGATTGGTTCAAGGTGCGCCATCCGGCAAGCGGCGCCGAAGGCTGGGCTGCGGCCAAGGACCTGAAAACCTCACCCGTAACCGCCGAACCCCTTAAACCCAGGAAAAAATTCCGCAAGAAACCCGCGGCCAAGCCAGTGCCGCAAGTGGAAGAAGCCCCGTTGGAGCCGGAGGCGATGTAAGGTGGATATTGTAAGCTAAGACATGGGTACAGAAGAATAGAAAAGCCTGGTGGCACAGGCGTCTCGCCTGTGCATTCTTTTTTTGATTGTTGATTTTAATTGCGAGAGGTCCACCATGATTCTGGTACTGAGCCAAGGCATCACCAGGGAAGAGAAGGAACGGCTGCTGGAGACCCTGCGTGCCGAAGGCAATCTGATTAAAGAAATACAGGGGGAGGAAGAAACCATCCTGGGGGTGGTGGGCAAGATTCGCAAGGATCTGGGTTATTACGAGTCCCTCCCCGGGGTGGCCAAGGCCATTCCCATTTCCTCCCCCTACAAGCTGGTGAGCCGCCAGCTCCATCCGGCCCCCTCCACCATCAAGATCGGCGAAGTGGCCATCGGCGGCGACCGCCTGGTGGTGATCGCCGGCCCCTGCGGCGTCGAAGACCGGCAGCGCACCCTGGAGATCGCCTGGATGGTGCGCAAATACGGGGCCGTCCTCTTTCGGGGCGGCGCGTTCAAGCCCCGCACTTCCCCCTATTCCTTCCAGGGGCTGGGCGAGGAGGGCCTGAAGATCCTCCAGGAGGTTAGGGAGGAAACCGGCCTGGGCGTGGTCACCGAGATGACTTCCCCCGGCCAGGCCGATCTCATGGTGAAGTACGTGGACGTCATCCAGATCGGGGCCCGGAACATGCAGAACTTCGAGCTCCTCAAGTGCGTCGGCCGCATCGGCAAACCCGTCCTCCTGAAACGGGGCCTGGCGGCCACCATCGAGGAGTGGCTCATGTCCGCGGAATATATCCTTTCCGAAGGCAACGACCAGGTGATCCTCTGCGAGCGGGGCATCCGCACCTTCGAGCCTTACACCCGGAATACCCTGGACCTCACCGCGGTGCCCATCATCAAGAAGCTGACCCATCTGCCCATCATCGTCGATCCCAGCCATGCCACGGGCTTAAGGGACAAGGTGAGCCCCATGGCCCGGGCCGCGGTGGCCGCGGGCGCGGACGGCCTGATCATCGAGGTGCACACCGAACCGGACAAGGCCCTCTCCGACGGCCCCCAGAGCCTCTATCCCGGCCAGTTCGAGCAGTTGATGCGCGACCTCTACGTCATCGGCCCGGTGGTGGGGAAGCAACTGGATTATGCCTACCTGGATAAGGCCGGGATGATCCGGCGGCTCCATGAGCCGGGCGCGGCCCCGGCGCAGGCAGCCTACCGCGGCGTGCCCGGTTCCTGGAGCCATAAGGCCTGCCAGCAGTTCTTCGGCGGGGATCTGCCCTTAAAGGAGTGCTCTTCCTTCCGGGAAGTCTTTGATCTGGTGGCCCGCGGGCAGGCGGCCTTCGGCGTCCTGCCCCTGGAAAACAGCCTCACCGGCAGTTTCCATGAAAACTATGACCTGTTGCTGGACTACGACCTCCAAATCGTGGGTGAAGTGACTCTCCGGATTAAGCACAACCTCATCGGCCATCCGGGGGCCACCCTGGAGGGGATCGAGAAAATCTACTCCCATCCCCAGGTCTTCCGGCAATGCAAGGAGTTTGTTGAACGGCATCCCCGCTGGGATCACATTGCCTGCCAGAACACGGCTGCCTGTGTGGCCCGGGTCAAAGAAAACCAGGACCCCAAGGAAGCGGCCATCGCCGGAGAAGAGGCCGCGGAGCATTACCAGTTGGCGGTGTTGAAGGAAGGCATTGAAATGAATCCCCGCAACTTTACCCGCTTTGTGGTGATCTCGAAAAATAGCGATTTGCCCGGCCCTAAGAATAAGTCTTCCCTCATCTTCTCGGTGGGGGACCACCCCGGGGCCCTGGTGGCGCCGCTGCAGGTCTTCGCGGCCAACCACATCAACCTAGTGAAACTGGAATCCCGGCCCCGGCCCGACCGCCCCTGGGAGTATCTCTTTTACGTGGACGTGGAGTTGGATATGCTGGCTCAAGAGAACCGGGACCTCCTGGACCAGTTGCGGGCAAAAACCGAGTTCTTCAAATACCTCGGCAGCTACCAAAAAGGCGGAGCCGCGGCCGCCGCAGCCGCCACCGGGGAAGCGGGGAGCACGACGGTCGGGTAAAGAGAGGGCTAGGAACAAAGTAACAACCTGGTGGCGCAGGCGTCTCGCCTGTGCCCTCTTTAAAGATTCCTGTCAGATACTTGCCCATTTACAACTGCCGGGAATTGTTTGCGATATTACTTATCGATGCTCCCCGTTGGAGAAGAAAGAATAAATGGAAAGATTAGAAAAGCTTCTGAAAGACTTCCCTCCTGATTTGCATTGGGAAGTGGAAGATTTTGTGCAGTTCCTCATTTCCAAGCGATCTAAAACCAAAGGCCGCAAGCTGCGTCAGCAATGGGCCGGTGCCCTTCAGGATTACCGCCAGCAGTATACCGCTCTTGAGCTTCAAAGAATAGCCATGGAGAGGCGGGGTGATTGAGCCGGCCACATATCTTGCGGAAAAGAAAAGAGACTTTCCATTTTCTCTTTAATTACCTAAAATACATAAACCAAGCCATGAAAATGGGGGAATCAATCGAGAAAAAGAAGAAATCTAGTGGCACAGGCGTCTCGCCTGTGCAGTCTTTTCAAATTACCCGGAGATACCTGCCTCACTGGCAAATGCCGGGAAGTATTTATTTTATCACTTGGCGGTGCAAGGATAGTCAAGTCTTATCCCCGGAAGAGCGCACCATCACTTTAGAAGCCATCAAATATTGGGAAGGCCGCAAATGGACACTTTGTGCGGCGGTGGTCATGCCCGACCACGTACATATCCTGGGAAAGCCGCTTCCTCTGCCTGGAGGCGGAGTCGTTAATTTGGGTAAAGTTATCCACAGTGTCAAAAGCTATTCCGCCCACGAAATAAGAAAGAAACGAGGTTCCGACGGCTCCATTTGGCAGGATGAAAGATTTGACCGCATTGTTCGGGATGAGAATGAATTTTGGAATAAATTGGAGTATATCAGAAATAATCCGGTGAAAAATGAATTGGTTGAAAATTTTGAAGATTACCCCTGGCTTTACGACAAGATAATGGAAGAAAGATAAAGGCGCACAGGCGAGACGCCTGTGCCACCAGTGTTTTTTTTATTATAAAATCAATAGAATATTTTAATGAAAGTTAAAAGAAGAAATCTTAGTAGCCTTTAAATATTTGAAGTTAAGCTATGAACATAGAAAGATAAAATAAGGAAAGGAAAATATTTGGTGGCACAGGCGTCTCGCCTGTGCAGTCTTTTAATATTACTCGGGATCTCTCCCCCACTGGAAAATGCCTGGAAGTGTTTACAGGCCAATCTTTGGGAAACAAAAAAATAAAATTACTCGCATGATGAGAGTAGATCAATGAGCATGTATACGCTGGTCATTGGTGCTGAATCTTTACTTTGTTTTCTCTTGCTTACTCATCGCACCGGCCGGTAAACGCATGGGGTTTGCGCCAGTTATATTACTACTATCTTCTTCTATCTACAGACTTAATAACCATAAAAGATTTTGTTCTGGTCTAATGAGTAACAATTATTTATTATCTATGTGTAAGGACTAAAATTAAAATGCGCCCCTCCTGGGATGAATACTTCCTGCTCATCGCCAAGCTGGTGAGCACCAGGTCCACCTGCAACTCCCGGCCCACCGGCGCGGTGCTGGTGAAGGACAAGCAGATTCTGGCCACGGGCTACAACGGCTCCATGCCCGGCGCGCCCCATTGCCTGGACCAGACCATGCCGGACGGCTCCCCTTACTGCCACCGCCGGGCCTTGCAGATTGCGGACGTGGACAAATATAACTACTGCCGGGCCTCCCATGCCGAGGCCAACGCCATTGCCCAGGCCGCCCGCTACGGCGTGGCCATCAAAGGCGCGACCCTGTACGTCACCCTGGAGCCCTGCCTGGTGTGCATTAAGCTCCTGGCCACGGCCCAGATCACCAAAGTCTATTTCGAGATGCCCTATGAGTCCAAGGACCGGGCCCGGGACCAATTCTGGCGGGACGCGGTCCGGGACGCGGGCATTGAAGTCTATGAGCAACTGGCCATCTCCCCGGAGAGCCTGGATTATATCCTTCCCAGTCTGACGGGAATAACTTCGGCCCGGCGCCTGGCCGCCACCGGTCCCGCGGCCGCGCCCCGCCCCCTGCCGGGCGCGGTGGAGACAGATTAAGAGCTAATAACCGAATAACGATTACCTATGGCCAAAACCACCACCCCCAAAAAAAATAACGCCGCCTCCCGCAAGGGCAAATCCGGGCCGGCGTCGCTCTCCCCCGAGCCGCCCCCCTGGTCGACGCGCCTGGCCCGGGAGATGGTCGCGGTCCTGCTTCTGGGGTTGGCCCTGTTTTTCCTGTTGTCCCTGGCCAGTTATTCCCCCTTTGATCCCCAAGGCCTGATGGAGGCCTGGAACGCCGCGAGCGCCCGCAATTGGGCCGGAAAGGCGGGCGCAGTCCTGGCCGCGGCTTTTAGCAAGAGCTTCGGCCTGGCCGCGTTTCTGCTGCCGCTGTTCATCCTGGGCCTGGCGTGGAAATCCCACCGCCAGGGTCTGGAAACCCTGTCCCCCTGGCAGTTTCTGGCGGGTTTCGGCATCTTGGCGGCCGCCGCCGGATTGCTGACCCTGGGATGGGGCTCCATCCGCTGGGGCAACGGCCACCTGAATGCCGGGGGCTTGGTGGGGTGTATCCTCAGCCGCAGCCTCCTGGCCAATTTCAACCCTCCCGGCGCGGCCCTGGCCCTGGGGCTGATTTTGCTGCTCAGCATCATGGGTGCGACCCGCCTCTCTTTCGTGGGCCTCCTGGCGTTTTTGGGCAGTATGCTGAAGGGATTGGTCTCCCTGGCCTGGCCCCGGGGCCGGGAAAAAGAACCCCCGCCTCCCCGGCCGCGGCGGCCGGCGGTCACCCGGCCCCTGGTCCACCGCAACGGCGGCGAAGCCCCGGAGCTGGTCATCGCCCCCCAACCTCCGCCTATCCCCGAGCCCACGGCCGTAGTCCCCAAGACCCGGCGGGGCGCGGCTGCCGGTTTTACCCTTCCGCCCCTGGACCTCCTGGACCAGGTGCCCCCCTGGGACCACCAGGTCCACGAAGGCATGATGGTGGCCCAGGCGGACAAGCTGGAAGACACCCTGCGCCATTTCGGCGTGGAGGGGAAGGTCGCGTCCATCACCACCGGCCCGGTGGTGAGCCGCTTTGAACTGGAGCCCGCGCCGGGAGTGAAGATCAGCAAGGTCACCGGCCTGGCCGACGACCTGGCCCTGGCCTTGAAGGCCCTGTCCATCCGCATTGTGGCGCCGGTGCCCGGCAAGGCGGTCATCGGCATCGAGGTGCCCAACCCCAAGCGCCAGGTGGTGGGCTTAAGGGAAATCCTGGCGGACGCGGCCTACCGCAAGTCCTCCTCCCGCCTGACCATCGCCCTGGGCAAAGACATCATGGGCCAGCCGGTGGTCAACGATCTGGCCAAGATGCCCCACCTGCTCATCGCCGGGGCCACCGGCAGCGGCAAGAGCGTGGGCCTCAACGCCATGATCCTCAGTATCCTCTATAAGGCCACGCCTGCGGAAGTGCGCTTCCTCCTCATCGATCCCAAGCGTATCGAACTCTCCACCTACGAGGGCATCCCCCATCTGCTGCACCCGGTGGTGGTCAACCCCCGGGAGGCCACCGTGGCCCTGCATTGGGCCGTGGCGGAGATGGAGCGCCGCTACGCCTTGCTCTCCGATGCCGGGGTGCGGAACATCGACGGCTACAACCAGAAAGTGGCCAAGAACGCCAAGGAAAAGCCCGCGCCGGGGGAGGAACCCCCACGGCCCCTGCCTTTCATCGTCATCGTCATCGATGAGTTGGCGGACCTGATGCTGGTCTCTTCCCGGGACACGGAAGAATATTTGATACGGTTAGCCCAGAAGGCCCGGGCCTCGGGCGTGCATCTGCTGGTGGCCACCCAGCGGCCCTCGGTGGACGTGATCACCGGCCTCATCAAGGCGAATTTCCCCACCCGGGTCTCCTACCAGGTCTCGGCCAAGCCCGATTCCCGGGTCATCCTGGACACCGTGGGCGCGGAACGCCTTCTGGGCATGGGCGATCTTTTGTTTCTTCCCCCCGGCACTTCCCGGCTGAAACGCATTCACGGGGCCTTCGTCTCCGACGCGGAAGTCACCCGGGTGGTGGAGTTCTTGAAGGCCCAGCAGTCCCCGGAGTTCGAGCCCGGCATCCTGGAAATGCAGGAAAAGGATGTGGAAGAAGGAGAGATGGGGGAGAAGGACGAGAAATGGGACGCGGCCGTGGAACTGGTGGCCGAGACCCGGAACGCCTCCATCTCCATGCTGCAGCGCCGGCTGCGCATCGGTTACAACCGCGCCGCCCGCATCATCGAAACCATGGAGAGCGAGGGCCTCATCGGCCCCTCCGACGGCCTCAAACCCCGGGAGGTCTATATCCCCAGGCGCTAGGGCCAATTATCAACCTGCCACCACCACCCGGTTCCGCCCCCCTTCTTTGGCCCGGTAGAGGGCCCCGTCCGCGGCCCTGATCAAGGCCTCCCCATCAGCCCCGTGATCGGGAAACGCCGCCACCCCCAGGGACATGGTAATCGCTCCCAGAGGCCGGTCCTGATAAGTCACCTGGAGGTCCCGCACCTGTTGGCGCAGCAGCTCCGCCCGCTCCGCGGTGATTTGGAGCGGAGCCTCCGGCATGATAATGATGAATTCTTCTCCGCCGTAGCGGCAGGCAATGTCTTCCCGGCGGATATGGCGGCGTACCATGCCGGCCAGGGCCTGCAACAGGACGTCGCCCCCTTCGTGGCCGAAGGTGTCGTTGAAATGTTTGAAATAATCCAGGTCCAGCATGATGATCCCCAGGGGTGCGCCCTTGCGCCGGACCCGAAAAATTTCCCGCTGCAGCGTTTCTTCCATATAGCGCCGGTTGAACAGGCCGGTCAGGGGATCGCGGATGGCCTGCTCCTGGAGGGAATTTCTCAGGTTGAGGTTGGCCATGGAGAGGGCGATCTGCTTGGCCGCGGTAATGGCCAACCGCCTTTTTGAATCGGCCAAGGTTTCATCCGGAGAGCTTTCCTGAGCGTTTTTCAGCAATGAGAGCAACCCCAGGATTTCTCCGTGAGCGATCATGGGGACGCACATATAACCCCGGGAAAAACCATCCAAGTGCCCGCACTGCGAATCGGAGTCGGTTTCCTGGACCAGGTGCTCCTTTCCCGTCCTTAAAGCCCAACATTCATCGGGGGGAAAGATCGTCTCCCCGATCCGGGGTTCTCCCCAATGGGCCGCGGCTTCCAGGACATGCTTCTGGGCATTAAACATGAACAGCGTCCCCGATAAATCGGGAAACATGCGGGATGCGAACCGGCTTACTCCCGCATAAGCTTCCTCGAGGGAACGGCAGGCCTGGAGATGGTCTCCCATTTCATTGAGCAGGGTAATATCCTTGTTGCGGCGGCTAAATTCATAAACCCAAACCTTTAGTTCTTCGTTGGCCTTAAACAGCTCTTCCTCGGTGCGCCGGCGCTCGGTGATGTCTTCCAAGATCGCCATTATCCCTTCCAAGCTCTCTTGAGGTCCGCGGAGGGGAGACATGGAGAAGCTGAACTCTATGGTCATGCCGTTACGGTGTTGGCACATGGCCACTCCGCGCACAGGCTCGCCTTGCAATCCCCGGGAATATATTTCCTGGAACATAGAATCCAGATTTTCAGTAAGAAAAGGTAATAGCTTGCCCATAACCTGGGAGGCCTGCCAACCGAAAATGCTTACGGCCGCCGGATTCCACAGACGCACGCGCCCCTGAGTGTCCAGGGCGATGATGGCCAGCGGTGAGGCCTCAATCAATGCCTCCAGGGTGCGGTTGGCTTCCAGGAGGTCCAGTTCCGTCCGCTGCTGCCGGGTCAAACTTTTGTCCAGGCGCGTCGCCGCCAGGCAGATCCCCCCCAACCCTAAAAGCCACAAGAAACCGTGGCTCAGCCAGATCATGGTGACATGCCGTTGGTTGGCGATCCTCAAGGGGGGCAAGGGAATCATGACGCTTATCCCTCCTCGAATGTCCCCCTCCCGGTAACCTTGGGAAGCATGGCACTCCAGACAGGCCTTTTCAGCGATCAAAGGCCGGAGCAGGCGCAGGTAATCCTGGTCCGGCAGGGAATCCACGGAGCTATACTCAGAGCCCCCTTGCTCCAGTTTTTTCAGAGCCTGGGACTCCCAGACATCGGGAGTATTTTCCGGCCGCAGGGGGCGCAGGCTGATGATCCGTCCCCCCAGTTCTTTCTGGCGCAGTCCCAACTCATAGATTTGCCGGGTCATGTACGCGGGATTCACCAGGGTCAGCTTCCGCCCCGAGGGAGTGACCAGGTCCCGTTCCGGCACCTGGGAGAGATAGGGATTAGCCGGGGTCTGTTCGTCGGCTTCGACATATACCCCCTTGTGCAGGGCGTTCCAATGCCGGTAAAGGGCCATCTGGCTGATCCGGCTCCGGGCCGCGGTGCGGGCAATCTCCAACGTGGCCTGCCGCTCCTGGTAGAGGTTGCCGGCCAGGGATAATACCATTACCCCGGTCCAGACGGCCGCCAGCAGCGCCACATAACGGCCCAGGGGAATGACGGGGAGCCGGTCTTTCAGAGACGCACCCTGCTCCCGGGATAACGGGTTCTCCGCCAAATTAGCCGCCTTTTTGATGCAATGGAAAATAATGCAGATCTATCAGTTATATATCGGCCTTTTGGCTGAAGATATTTAGCCATTAATAGCTTTGACACCTTTAAAAAGTCTTCTGACCATGAACCATTAAATGTGAATTGTCAACCTTCTTACCATTATCGGTTGACAATGTCCCCTTTTTAAGAGATGCTTTCCAGGTATGCAATCCCTCAGCCAAAATGAATTTGCGGATATTTTTCACCGGGACTGGGCCGGAATGTGGCCCTTGATGGCGCAGGCCCAGCGTCTCCGGGAGCGCCATTTCGGGCGGCAGGTCAATTTCTGCGTCATCACCAACGCCAAGTCGGGGTTATGTTCCGAAGATTGCGCCTTCTGTTCCCAGGCGGCCGGCGCCGGGGGAGATGCGCCCCGCTATCCTCTGCTGGCCCAGGAAGTCATGGTCGAAGCCGCGAGCCGGGCGGCCGCGGCCGGAGCGGCCCGCTTTTCCCTGGTGACCTCCGGCCGGGGCATCATCTCCGGCAAAGAGCAGGAGGCCTTGCTCAAGACGGTGGCCGCCATCGTCGAAAAGGTCCCCATCCAGGTCTGCGCCTCCCTGGGGATCGTGGAACTCGGTTTTCTGAAGGAGCTGAAAGCCGCGGGCGCGTCCCGCTATCATCACAACCTGGAGGCCGCGGCCTCCTTCTTTCCCCAAATTTGCACCACCCACACTTATGCCGAACGGGTGGCGACCATTGAAGCGGCCCGGGAAGCGGGGCTTTCCGTGTGCGCCGGCGGCATCCTGGGATTGGGGGAGACCATCGGCCAACGCTGGGAATTGGCCCAGGCCCTGAAAGAATTGGCCGTGGACGCCATTCCTTTAAATTTCCTACACCCCTTGCCCGGTACCGGGCTTTATGGCCGGCCCCTGTTGACCCCTCTGGAGGCCCTGCAAAGCATCGTCGCCTTCCGCCTCCATCTTCCGGACCGGCCCCTCATCATCTGCGGCGGCCGCCAGGTGACTTTGCGCTCGCTCATGCCCCTGATCTTCGCGGCGGGGGCCAACTGCCTGATGACCGGGGATTACCTCACCACCAAGGGCCGCCTTCCCGAAGAAGACCGCCAGATGCTGGCCGACCTGGGCCTGGAGCTGGCGCGGTAGGGTGCGTTCCACGCACCAACTAGCTCGGACCGATGGGCAAAGGCCAAGGGGGAGTAATCAGTAATCAGTGATCAGTGATCAGTAAAAAAAAGCTGCTGTGTATGACTTTATGACTTAGGGCTTGAAACTTCGAACCCAGAACCCAGAACCCAGAACCCAGAACCAAGAACCCAGAACCAGGAACCCGGAATTCGGAACTCATTTAGCCTGATGAACTTGCAACTCCCCGATATTCCCACAATTAAAGGCATCTTCGTCACCGGCACCGACACCGACGTGGGCAAGACCCTGGTGGCCGCCGGCCTCACCGCGGCCTTAAGGCAGCGGGGAGTGAAAGCGGGGTATTTCAAACCCGTTCAGAGCGGCTGCCCGGAAGAGAACGGGCGGCTCATTCCCACCGATGCCAGGCGGGTCCGGGAGCTGGCGGCACTGCCGGAACCTCTGGAGTTGCTTACCCCCATCACCCTGCGGCTGCCCCTGGCCCCGGGCGTGGCTGCGGCCCGGGAAGGGGTCAAGGTGGACCTGGCAAAGGTGGCCCTGGCTTTCCGGGAACTGGCCTCCCGCTACGATTTCTTGGTAGCAGAGGGCGCGGGCGGCCTTTACGTGCCCCTGGTTGATACAAATTTCCTGGTCCTGGACCTGGCCCGCTGGCTCCAACTTCCCCTGCTGGTGGTGGCCCGGGCGGGCCTGGGGACCATCAACCACACGGCCCTCACGGTCCTGGCCGCGGCTAACGCCGGGCTGCCGGTGGCCGGGGTGATCCTCAACCGCTGCTCCGCCGCCCCGGGTCTGGCCGAACAGACCAACCCCGGGGTGATCGAGGCCCTAACCGGCGTCCCCATCCTGGGGAAGGTCCCGGAGATAGCCAGCCTAGAATCTCCGGAAGGCAGGAAAGTCTTTTTCAAAGCACTGCACGATATCTGTTCCAACGCAGATATTTTTAAGAATCTGGAGGAGGGTGGAGCAGATGTAATCAGTGATCAGTAATCAGTAATCAGTAATCAGTGAATACTGGAGAATACCACGAATGTCCTCTCTTTTACTGATCACTGATCACTGATCACTGGCCACTGGCTACTAACGAACCATGTTTCCGGAACTCGCCCAAGAACTGGCGGACCTGGAGGCCCAATCCCTGCGCCGCCGCCTCCAGGTGGTGGAGGAGGTCTTACCCGGCGGCAAGGTGCGGGTCGCGGGCCGGGTGTTGCTGAATCTCTCCTCCAACGACTACCTGGGTTTGGCCCAGGACCCCCGGCTTATCCAGGGGGCTCAGGAAGCCGCGGCCCGCTGGGGCGCGGGGGCCGGGGCCTCCCGCCTGGTGGTGGGCAATTTGGGGTTGCATGAGGAAATTGAGGCGGACCTGGCCGCGTTCAAAGGCACGGAGGCCGCGGTCATCTTCTCCACCGGTTATATGGCCAACGTGGGTACGATTGCCGCGCTCGCGGGGCCGGGGGACGTCATCTGCAGCGACCGGCTCAACCACGCCAGCATCATGGACGGCATCAAGCTTTCCGGAGCCAACCTGGAGCGTTTCCCTCACCGGGATCTAAACCGGCTGGAGAAGATGCTCAAGCAGGCTGCGGCGGGCAAAAGGCGTCTCATCATCACCGATTCCGTCTTTTCGGTCGACGGGGACCTGGCGCCCCTTAAGGAAATTGTGGAGTTGAAGGAACGCTACGGCGCCTGGCTGATGATCGACGAGGCCCACGCCACCGGCGTTTTGGGGTCCGGCGGCGCGGGCCTGGCCCAGGCCCTGGGCCTGACCGCCGCGGTGGACATCCACATGGGCACCTTCTCCAAGGCCTTTGGGTCCCTGGGCGGCTACGTGGCCGGGGACCGGCGGCTGATTGATTACTTGCACAACCGGGCCCGCTCCTTTATTTACTCTACGGCCCTGCCCCCGCCGGTTCTGGGAGCCATCCGGGCGGCCCTGGCCGTGGTCCGGGAGGAACCGGAGCGCCGGCTGAGCCTTCTGGGGCAGGCCGCGCGGTTCCGCCGGGGTTTGATCAATGCGGGCTTCGACACTCTGGGGAGCGAAACCCAAATTGTGCCCGCCCTGTTGGGGAAAAACGAACCCACTCTCCAATTTGCCGCAGCCTTGCGGGACCGCGGCCTGATGGCCGTGGCCTTACGGCCCCCCACGGTGCCCCCGGGGAAGGCCCGGGTCCGTTTCTCCCTGTCCGCGGCCCACGGAGAGGAAGATTTGTCAAGGGCCCTGGAGACCATCGTGCTGACGGGCCGGGAACTGGGGCTGGTTAAGTGAAGACGCTGATCTTCCTCCACGGCTGGGGCGCGGACGGCTCCGTCTGGCGCAAGCAAACCCGGGCTTTCCAGGAGCGGTTTGAAGTGCAGGCTCCCACCTTCGCCGCCTGGGATTCGGCCTGGCTGGAAGCTTATCTGCAAAAATTTTCCCTGGGGGATTGCCTGCTCGTGGGTTGGTCCCTGGGGGGGATGCTGCTGCTGGAGGCGTTGGCCCGGCAAGGGGCGGCCGTGGGCGGCCTGGTCCTGGCGGGAGTAGCCCCGGTCTTCTGCTCCCAGGCCGGCCACCCCTGGGGCCAGCCCCCGGCCGCGGTGCGGGCCATGCGCCGGGCCTTGAAGAGCAATCCGGGCAAGGTGTTGCAGGATTTTGCCGGGAGCTGTCTGGCCCCTGGGGAAGAAGCCTTTCAGGGTGAGATTGCCGCCCGATTCAGCGGCGGCAACGCCGGGGATTTGGCTCAGGGCCTCGATTACTTGCTGAACCAAGACCTGCGGCCCCTGCTGTCCAATCTCCCGGGGGCCCCGGTAATCATCCAGGGGGACCTGGACCGCATCGTGCCGCCGGAGCAAGGCCGGTTTCTCCAGGAGCAACTCCCCGGCTCCAGGCTGCATCTCCTGCCGGCCGCGGGCCACCTCCCTTTCTGGACCCAGGAAGCGAGGTTTAACGAGATTTTGGAAAATATTATGAGTGGAGGGCTGGAGAGTTAGCAAACGGCTATCAGCTATCAGCAGTCAGCTTTAAAAGATTTAGGGTTTTCCTCTTTTGCTGAAAGCTGAGAGCTGAGAGTTGAAAGCAATTCCTCACCACGCCAAACATGGATCTTAAGCAAAGCATCAGACGAAATTTCGCCCGCCGCGCCACGTCCTACGACCGGCACGCGGGAGTGCAGCGCCTCATGGCCCGGAGTCTGCTGGAACTGGTCCAGGCCCAACTCCCCGAGCCCCGGCGCATCCTGGAGATCGGCTGCGGCACCGGTTATTTAACGGGTCTGCTGCGGCGGAACCACCCCGGCGCGGAACTCTTCGCCCTGGACCTGGACGCGGCTTTGATCAACCAGGCCCGCCGCCGTCTGGGGCCGGATGCGCCAGTGACCTGGCTGGTGGCCGACGGCGAGGCGATCCGGGGGGGCGGCTTCGACCTCATCATCTCCAACGCCACCTTCCAGTGGTTTGCCGCGCCCGGGGAGACCCTGAAAGCCTATTTCCAGGCTCTAGGGCCGGGAGGCTGCCTGGCTTTTGCCACCCTGGGGCCTCAGACTTTTCACGAACTTGATGCCGCCCTGAGGCAGGCTGCGGCTGCGGTGAATCTGTCGGCAGCGCCGGAAATACCGGCCCGGCGGTTTTCCACCCTGGTAAATTGGGAAAATTTCCTGGAACTGGGCGGATACTCCCAACTCCGGTTGAGCCGGGAGATGTTCGAAGCCCATTTCCCCACGGTCCCGGAGTTCCTCCAGGCCCTCAAGGCCATGGGCGCCGGCAATCCCCGGCCGCGCCCCTTTTCGCCCAGGCTGCTCAACGCCCTGATCCGGGCCTATGACGCCAACTTCCGGCAGAACGGCACCATCCCCGTCACTTACGAAATCATCTGGGCCCTGGCCCGGAAGTAGGGCAGTTTTTCGTTTTTCGTTTTGCGTTTTGCGTTAGAGCCGGAAGCAGGTGAATTTGAGATTTCCATAAAGATTATTATGTCTTATTAATGGTGGAGCGGGCCTCCGTGCCCGCGCTAAATTTGCAGCCTCCTTTCTTTCCATCTGGTAATTCAGAATTTTATCCCTCCCTCCCCGGCATTTTTTCTTGGAAAAATCTGGAAATATGTTAATTATTATAGGTTTTACCGACAAGATCGGGGTGTAGCAGTTTCATCTTTTTCTAAACTCAACGCCCCTTAACATATAACTCATTGATATATGTAGTTATTTAAGCGAAAAACGAAAAACCCAAAACGAAAAACGGTATTAAAATCCATGCACGAACTACTCACGGGCCAACCCGGAGAACGCCGCTTATTCTTGGGAAATGAGGCCATCGTCCGGGGCGCGTTGGAGGCCGGCGTGGCCCTGGTGGCCGCCTACCCCGGCACCCCGTCCTCGGAGATCGGCGACCGCTGTTACGAAATTTCCCGGCAGACGGACCTCTATTTCGAATATTCCGCCAATGAAAAGGTGGCCCTGGAAGTGGCCGCCGGGGCCGCGGCCTCCGGCTGGCGGTCCTTGTGCCCCATGAAGCACGTGGGGCTGAACGTGGCCGCGGACACGCTGATGACCCTGGCCTACGTGGGCGTCAAGGCCGGCATGGTTATCGTCAGCGCCGACGACCCGTCCATGTTTTCCAGCCAGAACGAACAGGACAACCGCTATTTCGCCAAGATGGCGGGCATCCCCATGCTGGAGCCGGCCACCCCCCAGGAGGCCAAGGAAATGACCCGGGCCGCGTTCGCGCTCTCCGAGGAGCTGCAACTGCCCGTGCTGCTCCGCACCACCACCCGGATCAATCATAGCCGGGGCGCGGTGACCCTGGGAGAACTGACCACCCAGCCGGGCCCCGGATTCTTTGCCAAAGAACCTTTCCAGAAGGTCATGGTCCCCGCGGTGGCCCGCCAGGCCCACGTCCGGCTCCTGGAGGCTCAGGCTAAGGCCGCGGCTCTGGCAGAAGCATCCCCTTTTAATACGATCACCGGCAAAGGAACTTGGGGCATCGTCACCAGCGGCGTGAGCGCCGATTACGTGGCAGACGCGGTGGCCGAGCTGGGCCTGAAAGACCGGGTCCAGGTCCTCAAACTGGGTTTTACCAACCCCTTGCCGGCGAATCTCATCCTCAAGTTCCTGGCGCCCCTGGAAAAGGTGCTGGTGGTGGAGGAACTGGAGCCTTACCTGGAGGACGGCATCCGCTCTCTGGCCCAGGCCCGGGGCCTGACCCTGCCCATCCAGGGGAATGAAGAGGCCCTCTTTTCCCGCCTCTACGAATATCACCCGTCCCTGGTGCGCCGGGTCACGGCCCGTTATTTCGGCGCCGCCGACACCGCGCCGGAACCCCTGGAACCGGCCCGAATCCTGGGGGAACCCCTGCCGGAGCGGCCCCCCAACCTCTGTCCGGGCTGCCCCCACCGGGCCATGTATTATTCCGTGAAGATGGCCTTAAAGGAGCTGGGCGTGGAAGGGGTCTTTCCCACGGATATCGGCTGCTACACCCTGGGGCTGCTGCCGCCTTTAAGCATGGCCGATTTTCTCATCTGTATGGGATCTTCCATCAACACCGCCGCGGGCATTTCCAAAGCTACGGACCAGAAGGTGGTGGCCTTTATCGGCGATTCCACCTTTTTCCATTCCGGGCTTCCCGGCCTGGCCAACGCGGTGCACAATGGCCATGACTTTCTCCTGGTCATCCTGGATAACGGCACCACGGCCATGACCGGCTCCCAGCCCCATCCGGGGGTGACGCTCACCCCTCCGGGCTACCAGGGGCGGCCCATTCCCATCGAAGGTGTGGTTCGGGCTCTGGGGGTGGAGTCCCTCTGGGTGGTCAATCCCTTTAAATTCAAAGAGACCCTGGCGGCCACCAAAGAGGCGTTGGAGGCCAAGGGCCCCCGGGTCCTCATCTCCCAGGCCCCTTGCCACCTCTATGAACAAAGAATCAAGGGCAAGAAACGCGTGGCTCGCTTCTGCGTCACCGACAAGTGCCAGGACTGCCGCCACTGCCTGGACTACTTCGGCTGCCCGGCCATGCAGTTGAGCGCCAAAGAAGAAGGCGGCCGCATGCTCATCGACACCGACCTCTGCTCCGGCTGCGCCTTCTGCGTCCAGTGGTGCGACGCAGTCAAGCCGGTGAAGAAAGTGAGCAGTAAGCAGTAGCCAGTAGCCAGTAGCCAGTAGCCAGTAGCCAGTGGTCAGTGGTCAGTGGTCAGTAATCAGTAATCAGTAATCAGTGATCATGAAAAAGAAAGGTTATTGGGAATTGGTAATGTGAGGTAGGAGCCGGTGGCACAGGCGTCTCGCCTGTGCGTGAAAAATAAGGAATAGAAACGATAGTGGAAAAAGTGAAGACATTGAGAGGCTTTTTAATGAATTTAATGATGCAATTAAAGCTTTCGAAAGTTTAGAAAATGGAGATAGGTATCTTTTAGCAGGATTTTCTTGTAACGATAATAAGTTCAAATTTCGATCTGTAATTGTCGATAAACTATGAACGCCACAGAAAACAGAAAACAGAAAACAGAAAACTCCAATATTCGGCTCCGCATCTTCCTCACCGGCGTGGGCGGCCAGGGCACTTTGCTGGCCAGCCGGGTCCTGGGCGAAGCGGCCCTGGAGGCCGGGTTCTCGCCGTTGGTGAGCGAAACCCACGGTATGGCCCAGCGGGGGGGCATCGTCGTCTCCACCGTGGTCCTGGGGGAACTCCAAAGCCCCATCATTTCCCCGGGTGAGGCGGACGTGCTCCTGGGCTTCGAGGCCCTGGAGGCCTTTAGGGCCTTGAATTACTGCCATGCCCGGAGCCTGGTGATCGCCAACACCGCGGCCATCGCCCCTTACCCGGTGGCCACCGGCCAAGCCCGGTATCCCGAGGTGGACCGGATGCTGGCGCTCCTGGGGAAGCAGGTGGGCGGCCTGCTGGCCTTTGACGCCGGGGCGCTGGCGCGGGAAGCCGGCAGCCCCCTGGCGGTGAACATGGTCCTTTTGGGCTCCCTGGCCGCTACGGCTTACCTTCCCTTCAGCGAGGAGGATTTGCGGCACATTCTCCGCACCCGCACCAACCCCAAGTTTCTGGAGGCCAACCTGAAGGCCTTCCAGTCCGGCGCGGACGCAGCCGAAGATGACCGGAATTGGGTCCGCCGCCCCGCGCCTCGGCATTGACGCGCCCCGGAAGCATCATTATGTTCAGTGCAGGTTGCTTTAAGTGAAATACCGGCAGCTCTCCCACACCGCGGACCTGGGCCTGCGCATCCGGGGGGCGACCCGGGAAGAGCTCTTTGAAAACGCCGGAGCGGCGCTGACCGCAATCCTCACGGACCGGCGGCGGTTGCGGCGGCAAAAAGTCGAGGAAATTGCGGTGGAAGCCCCCGACCTGGAGACCCTCCTGGTTGCGTGGCTCAACCGCCTGCTCTATCTTTATGACGTGGACGCCTTCCTAGGCCGGGAATTCCAAATATTGGAGTTATCTTCCCAAAGCCTGAAGGCCCAAGCCCGGGGGGAAGCCTACGACCCGGAGCGGCACCTGGCCGGCACCGCGGTCAAGGCCGCGACTTATCACCACCTGGAAATTACGGAACGGAACGGCGGCTGGGAAGCAACGGTGATTTTGGACTTATGAGTAATCAGTGATCACTGATTTCTTTCTACAACATGGCAAGCCAAGTAAAACTCCGCCAACTGGACGACTACCGCTGGGAAATCCCCCGGGAGGGGAAGATGCGCACCCGGGGCCTGGTCTTTGCCTCCGGGAAGATGCTCCCCAAGATCCAGGAGGACCAGAGCCTGCAGCAAGTGGCCAACGTGGCCACCCTGCCGGGAATCGAAGGCGCGTCCATGGCCATGCCCGACATCCATTGGGGCTACGGGTTCCCCATCGGCGGGGTCGCGGCCTTTAATCTGGAGGAAGGGGTGGTATCCCCCGGGGGGGTGGGCTACGACATCAATTGCGGCGTGCGCCTGCTCCGCACCCATCTGGCCAGGCGGGAGGTGGACGGCCGCATCGAGGAGCTGGTCAACACCCTGTTTAAGAACATCCCTTCGGGCCTGGGCTCCCGGCGCAAGGATTTGAAGCTCACCATTCCCACCCTGCACCAGGTGATGCAGTATGGGGCCGGCTGGGCGGTAAAAAATGGTTTCGGGCATCAGGGAGACCTGGAGCATATCGAGGCCCAGGGCCGGATTCCCGGGGCCGACCCGGAGCTGGTCTCCGATTTCGCCATGGACCGGGGCAAGGATCAGTTGGGCACCTTGGGGTCCGGCAACCACTTCGTGGAAGTGGGTTACGTCCTGGAAACCTATGACGACAAGCTGGCCGGGGCTTTGGGGCTGTTTAAGGACCAGGTCACGGTCATCGTCCACACCGGCTCCCGGGGCCTGGGGCACCAGGTGTGCGACGATTATATCAAGGTGATGCTCAAGGCCGCGGCCAAGTACAACATTGAACTGCCGGACCGCCAGCTCTGCTGCGCGCCCCTGAGTTCGCCGGAGGGCAAGCGGTATCTCGCGGCCATGGCTGCCGCGGCCAATTTCGCGTTCGCCAACCGGCAGATGATCACCCATTGGGTCCGGGAGAGCTTCGAGCAGATCTTGCAGATGGGGCCGAAGGACCTGGGCCTGGAATTGATTTACGACGTGGCGCACAACATCGCCAAGATCGAAGAGCATTTGGTGAACGGCAAGAAGAAAAAGCTCTGCGTCCACCGCAAGGGCGCGACCCGGGCCTTTCCCCCGGGCCACCCGGAGACGCCCGCGGCCTACCAGAAGACGGGCCAGCCGGTGCTCATCCCCGGGGACATGGGGCGCTACTCCTTCGTACTGGTGGGCACGGAGCAGGCCCTCACCGAGACCTTCGGCAGCACCTGCCACGGCGCGGGCCGGGAGATGTCCCGGCACGCGGCCCTGAAGACGGCCCGGGGCCGGAACATCGTCCAGGAGTTAAAGGCCAAGGGGATTATTGTCCGGGGCGCGGGCCGGGCCACGGTGGACGAAGAAATCCCCGAGGCCTACAAGGACGTGGAAGCCGTGGTGGAAGTGGCCCACGGCGCGGGGATTTCCCGGAAGGTGGCGAAGCTGAAGCCGTTAGGGGTGATTAAGGGTTAGTTTTAGTTTCTAGTTTAAGGTCTAAGCCGAGACAGAAAATGATAGAAAAGAAAGACATATCTGAGATGTTGGAACGATTCCAAAATCTTCTTATTTCGTATGCAACGGGCGGCCTGGTTGAAGAACAAGAATATAGGGAGCTTCGGAGTAACCTTTCCAGAATTTCATCTTTGTGGAATAAATTGCCAAGGTTCGTTCGCACGTGTAGCGATCTAAAGCAGTTTTGGGGCTTTATTAAATCACAATCAAGTTCCTATCAAGGGAGACGCGAATATTTATGGGGGCAGTTTGGGCCTTTGATTAGAGAGCTTGAAGGGACTTCTAAAGCACCTTCGGATGAGAGGGTTTCGGAAGTCCTAACTGTATTTAACTCTGATACTATTCATGAATCATGGCGAAAGGCATTGCAACGCAGGCTTGACGACGCTGATGGAGCAATTACTGCCGCCCGCACACTCATAGAGACCGTCTGCAAGCATATATTAGATGATGCTCATATAGATTATCAAGGAAGCTCTGATCTTCCTAAACTATATAGGATGACAGCAGAAAGTCTGGACTTGGCGCCGCAAAAGCAGATGGAGCAAATCCTTCGGCAAATTCTTGGGGGATGCACTTCTGTTATTGAAGGAATCGGAGCCATGCGTAATGCAATCGGTGATGCTCATGGTAAAGGGCAAACATTCATTAAGCCAGACGTGAGGTTTGCGGAATTGGCGGTTAATTTGGCTGGCGCGGCGGCTACATTTCTCGTGCAAACTTGGGAAGATAAAAAAGGTTGGTTCTAATAATCGTCCCCAATTTGAAATTGAGGATGCAAGCGGTGTCTAAGCTGTTGAACATGAGCCTTTGGCTCACCTATAAACCATGAAAGCGTAGGGCGGGCGTCTCGCCCGCCTCAGTACCGCACAGGCGAGACGCCTGTGCCACAAGATAACTATAACTTTTCGCAAAAGAGCTTGGGAACGAGCAGGAGATAAGCGAAAAGCGAAAAGCCAAAAGCAAAAAAGCTGACCGCTGATAGCTGAAAGCTGATAGCTAATATGTTCGACAGATTATCCGACAAACTGGCCGCGGTTTTCAAAAAACTCAAAGGCCACGGCAAGCTCACCGAGGTCCAGGTGGAAGCGGGGCTCCGGGAGGTGCGGCTCGCCCTGTTGGAGGCCGACGTCAACTACAAGGTGACCAAGGGCTTCATTGAGTCCATCAAGGCCCGGGCCGTGGGCGAAGAGGTGATGCGCTCGCTCACCCCGGGCCAGCAGATCGTCAAGATCGTCCACGAGGAGCTGACCCAGCTTTTAGGCGGCGAATCCCCCAAGCTCAACCTGGGGGGCAAGCCTCCGGTGGCCCTGATGCTGGTGGGCCTCCAGGGCTCCGGTAAGACGACTACCGCGGGGAAATTGGCCCGGCGCTTAAAAAAACAGGGCCGCCAGCCCTATCTGGTGCCCGCGGACGTGCAGCGCCCCGCGGCCATCGAGCAACTGAAACGCCTGGGCGCGGACCTGGGGGTGGACGTCTATCCCTCGACGCCGGACCAGAACCCCGTGGCCATCGCCGACGCAGCCATGGAAGCGGCCTACACCGCGGGCTACGACACCGTCATCCTGGACACCGCGGGCCGCCTCCATATCGACGCGCCGTTAATGGACGAACTTAAGGCCATCCGGGAAAAGACGGAGCCCCAGGAGATTCTCCTGGTGGCCGACGCCATGACCGGCCAGGACGCGGTGCAGGTGGCCCAGAAGTTTCACGATCTGCTCAGGCTCACCGGGGTCATCCTCACCAAGATGGAGGGCGACGCCCGGGGCGGCGCGGCCTTGTCCATGCGCGCGGTCATCGGCAAACCCATCAAGTTCCTGGGCGTCGGCGAGAAACTGGATGCGCTGGAGCCTTTCCACCCCGACCGGCTCAGCTCCCGCATCCTGGGCATGGGGGACGTCCTCACCCTCATCGAGAAGGCCCAGGAGACCTTCGACGCCGACCAGGCCCAGGCCCTGGAAAAAAAGCTGCGGAAAGAGGGGTTTACCCTGGAAGATTTCCGGGATCAATTGCGGCAAATCAAAAAGATGGGTACAATGGAACAATTATTGAACCTGATCCCGGGCCTCGGCAAGAGCAAGGCGCTCAAGGACCTGAAGCCCGACGACCGGGAGCTGAAAAGGGTGGAGGCCATCATCAATTCCATGACCCCCAGGGAAAGGGCCGACCACCTGATCATCGACGGCAGCCGGCGCCGGCGCATCGCTTTAGGGAGCGGCACCAGCGTCCAGGACGTCAACCGGCTGCTGAAAAATTTTGGCACCACCCAAAAAATGATCAAACAAATGACCCAGGGAGGCAAAAAAGGGAAAATGCCCTTTTTCCCAGGGAAGTTTTTTTGAAGAATTTGCGGGGAAATGGTCCGGAACCATGGCCCCTCTCATTTGGAATACTTAACCTTAAGGAGGAGCAAACAGCCTCATGGCATTACGAATCCGTCTGGCCCGTTACGGCGCCAAAAAACGCCCTTACTATCGTCTGGTGGTGACCAACAATGAGTCTCCCCGGGACGGCAAATTTCTGGAGATCGTGGGCACGTACGATCCCAACCAAGATCCGGCTGCGGTTACGGTGAAAGAAGAGCTTCTGGCCTTATGGCTGGGCCGGGGCGCCACGCCCACGGACACCGTCGCCAGTCTTCTGAAGCGGCGGGGAGCGCCTGCCCCGGCCGCAGCCGCGGAGTAAAAACGAGCCGGCCCGGAAGAACTTAAAGAAGTGGAGCCCACCCTATCCTCAACGAGGTGGCGACAATGAAAGACTTGGTAAAGTTCATCGCACAGGCTCTCGTGGACCAACCTGACCAGGTGCAGGTTAAGGAAATTGAAGGGGAGCAGACCTCAGTCATCGAGCTCAAAGTGGCCAAGGAAGATCTGGGGAAGGTGATCGGCAAGCAAGGACGCACGGCCCGGGCTATCCGCACCATTCTGAGTGCGGCCTCCACTAAGATTCGCAAGCGGTCGGTCCTGGAAATCCTTGAGTAAAGAGGAAGGGACCACAACCATATTGGTAGGGCTGGGAAGGGTTGCCGGAGTCCATGGGCTTAAGGGCGCGCTGAAATTAAGAGCCGACGCCGCCACCGCCACCACCGACCCCGAGGTCATCATTGCCTTGGGGGAAGTGGAAATCGGGGGCACGCGCCACCGGGTGCTGGAAGCCGGCCGTCTGAAAGGGCAGATTCTGCTGCGCCTGGAGAGTATTACCAGCCGGGACCAGGCGGAAGCCCTCATCGGCCGGGAGGTCAAAGGGGAGGCCGGCCGCTTTCCGCCTTTGCCTCCGGGAGAATTTTACTGGTTTCAGGTTTTGGGATTGCCGGTCCTGCACGCGGCTGACGGGACCTTGTTGGGGCATCTTCAGGAGATTATCCCCACTCCGAGCCATGATGTCTACGTGGTGCGCTCCGGCGGGAAGGAATTGCTCCTCCCCGCGGTGGAGGAGGTGATTACCGAAATTAATCTGCAAGAGGGGTGGATCAAGGCGGCGCCGCCTCCCGGGCTGTTGGAGGCTTATGCTCATTGAACTGCTGACCCTGTTCCCGGAATTTTTCGCCTCCCCCCTCAATCAGAGTATGCTTAACCGGGCCCAGTCCCAGGGGGCCGTGGAGTTCAGGGTCCTCAACCTCCGGGACTTCACCCATGACCGCCATAGGGTGGTGGATGACCGCCCCTTCGGGGGCGGCCCGGGGATGGTGCTGAAAATCGAGCCCCTGGTGGAGGCCATCCGTACCGTCCGGGCGCAGGACCCGGAAGTCCGGGTCATATTGCTCAGCCCCCAGGGTTCCTGGTTCTCCCAGGACAAGGCCCGGGAGCTGGCCAGGCAGAAACATCTGCTGGTAATTTGCGGCCATTATGAAGGAGTGGACGACCGGGTCCACTTTTATATTGATGAAGAGCTCTCTATCGGCGATTATATCTTAACCGGGGGGGAGATTCCCGCGCTGGCGGTGGTGGACGCGGTAACCCGGCTGTTGCCCGGAGTCCTGGGGGGCGAAGGGGCCGTGGAAGAGGAGTCTTTTCAAACGGGATTGCTGGAGTACCCCCACTATACCCGGCCCCGGGACTTCGAAGGCCGGGAGGTGCCGGAGATATTGCTCAGCGGCGACCATGCCCGCATCCGGCGCTGGCGCCGGGAGGAGTCACTACGGCGCACCGCGAGGTTGCGCCCCGATCTGTTGGCAAAAACGGTCCTGGATGCTGCGGACCGAGAATTTTTAGCAAATTTAACTGATTCTGCTAAGAAAGACTAGGTGGTATTTTTATGGAACGCGTATTTCAAATATCCCGGGAGCAGATGCGGGCGGATTTGCCCCCGTTCCGTCCTGGAGACACCGTGGAAGTGCACGTGCGTATCGTGGAAGGGGACAAGGAACGGATTCAGGTCTTCAAAGGCGTGGTCATCCGCAAGCGGGGCGCGCTTAGCGGCGCCACCTTCACCGTGCGGAAGGTCTCTTACGGCGTGGGCGTGGAGCGCATCTTCCCCATGCATTCCCCCAATATCGAGCAGGTGGTGGTCCTGACCCGGGGCGCAGTGCGGCGCAGCCGCCTCTACTACCTGCGCCAGCGGGTGGGCAAAGCGGCCCGCATCAAAGAAAAGCGGACCCCCCAGGCATGAAAAAGCTCCGGGGCGGCAAGCTGCTCTTTGCTGACCCGGAGGCTTATTGGCGCTTGCAGGGGATTCCCTTAATCGCTGGCGTGGACGAGGTGGGCCGGGGTCCCTTGGCTGGGCCGGTGGTGGCCGCGGCCGTCATCCTGCCGCCGGAGGCCGGTTTCCCCGGACTCCGGGACTCCAAGCTCCTTACCCCTGAAGCCAGGACCGCTCTGGACGCGGACATCCGGAGCCGGGCCCTGGCTTTTGCTGTTCGGGAACTGGGTCCCCGCCACATCGAGCGCCTGGGGATCCTGGCCGCGTCCTTGAAGGCCATGGCCCAGGCGGTCCAGTCCCTGGCGCTCCTCCCGGAGATGGTGCTGGTGGACGGCCCCCATCCCCTGCCCCTGGCTTATCCCCAACAGCCGGTGGTCAAGGGGGACGATTTATGCCCCTCCATTTCCGCGGCCGCGGTCCTGGCCAAGGTGCACCGGGACCGGCTGATGGTTTCCTATCAAAAGCAATACCCCCAATACAATTTCCCCCGGCACAAAGGCTACGCCACCGCCGAACACCTGGAGGCCCTGCGCTGCTGGGGCCCGTGCCCCATCCACCGCCGCACCTTCAGCGGCGTGAAGGAGTGGCTGGATGACAAGGAATAATACCGTTTTGCGTTTTTGGTTTTTCGTTAAAAGCAACTATAATTTCAATGAATTAACTTTTTCTTTTACGAAAAACGCCAAACGCCAAACGCTCTTTTTCCCTTTGCGTTCTTGGCGTCTTTGCGAGAGATTTATCCTATATGAAAGACCCGCGCCGGCAACTGGGCGACGCCGGTGAAGACCTGGCGGCCGCGGCCCTGAAAAAGCAGGGCTACAAAATCCTGGAGCGCAATTACGTCACCCCCCTGGGGGAGATCGACCTCATCGCCAGGCATCGGGGGGAACTGGTTTTCATCGAGGTCAAAACCCGGCGCAGCAACAGGTTCGCCGAGCCCCAGGACGCGGTGACCCCGGCCAAACAGGCCCGCCTGCAAAGGCTGGCGGATTATTATTTGCAGAGAAAGCGCCTGGGGGAGGTGGAAATACGCTTTGATGTGGTGGGGATCACCTGGGCGGATGATAGGCCCAGCGTGGAAATCATTCAGGATGCCTTTTAATTTTTACTCGAAGCAATAAAGGAGTTCTATAAATTCCATTTCCTTATTTATCTCGCGCAGAGTCGCGAAGACGCTAAGGCGCAAGGGTTATTATTAAAACCTCTTGCACCTTTGCGCCTTGGCGTCTTTGCGTGAGGTATAAACCAAATCATATGCTCTACATCGTCGCCACCCCCATCGGCAACCTGGAGGACATTACCTTGAGGGCGCTGCGGGTCCTCAAGGAAGCGGACCTGATTGCCGCGGAGGACACCCGCCACACCCGGAAGCTTCTCACCCATTACGGTATTTCCACCCCCCTCATCAGCTACCATGCCCATAATCAGAAGACCCGGGGGCCGGAACTGATCCGGCGTCTTCAGGAAGGCCGGAACATCGCCCTGGTGAGTGACGCGGGCACACCGGGCTTTTCCGACCCCGGAGCCGACCTGGCGGCCCTGGCCTGGGACGCGGGCGTGAAAGTCGAGGCCGTGCCCGGCCCGGCCGCGGGGGTGGCGGCCCTGTCCATGTCCGGGTTTAAGGGCGATGTCGTCTTCGTGGGTTTCCTTCCCGTTCGGGAAGGCAAGCGCCGGGAACTCCTGGGCCGCTTGGCGAATGAGGAGCGGGCGGTTATAATATACGAATCTCCCCGGCGCCTCTCGGCCACCCTGGAGGAAATCGCGGCGGTAATGGCCAACCGCCGGGTCCTGGTGGTCCGGGAGCTGACCAAGAAATTTGAGGAGGCCTGGCGGGGGCCGGTTCCGGAAGTGGCGGCGCAGCTCGAGGGGCAAGAAATCAAGGGGGAATGCGCCCTGGTGCTCTCGTGCCCTGAAGGAGCCCCGGCCCGGGAAGTGGACCTCCCCGGGCGGCTGATTGCCAGGGCCGGGGAAACCGGTCTCCAGGGGCGGCAGCTCACCGATTTGGTGGCTTCAGAACTGAAGATGCCCCGGCGTCTGGTTTATCAGGCTTTTTTGGCCTTAAAAGCCCAGGGGCGTGTTAAGTAGCTGTCAGCTTAAAAATAGCTGTCAGCTGTCAGCTATCAGCTATCAGCTATCAGCTGTCAGCTTGAAAAGATGGTATCTTTCAATTCTATCCCATGTCACATTCGGGATTTGGGGAAATGGTGAGCATGTCAGTTTTTTAGCTGATAGCTGCAAGCTGAAAGCTGACAGCTCTTAGTCCCATGTCACATTCGGGAATTAGGGAAATGGTGAATATGTAAGTTTTTTAGCTGAAAGCTGAAAGCTGATAACTGACAGCTCCTAATCACATATGTCTAAGTTAGCCGTATCACCCAAAAAATCAAAAATCACCGTGGTGGAAAAAGAACTCTGGGTGGAAAACCGCCTGGGGCTCCATGCCCGCCCCGCGGCCCAAATCACCATGTTGGCCCGGAAGTTTGAGGGTGACTTGGTCCTGGAAAAAGACGGGACCCAGGCTAACGCTAAAGATCTGCTGGCTCTGCTGGCCCTGGACTGCCCCCAGGGGACCAGGCTGGTGCTCAGGGCCACCGGCCCCCAGGCCCAGGAGGCCGCGGTCGCCTTGGTTTCCCTGTTTGCCAGCAAGTTTGGTGAAAAATGACGCGTGACAATCGGGTTCTGCAAGGTATTCCCGCCTCCCCGGGCATTGTCCTGGGCCGCGCCAAGGTGCTGGCGGAAAAGGTGGAAGCCCAGCCTTACTACTGCCTTCTCTATTCCCCGGAAGAGATCAACAGCGAGATCGGCCGCTTCCTGAAGGCCGTGGAACAGGCGGAATCAGACCTCATCATCTTGAAAAAATCCCTGTCCCCGGAATATCAGGAGCACGCCCACTTACTGGACCTGCAAATCCTGGTGCTCAAAGAGCGGATGATTTTTGAGGAAACCCAGAGGCTCATCCAGGAAGAACGCTACAATGCCGAATGGGCCCTGTTCCAGGCCTGGCAGAAGGTGCGGGAGCTGTTTAAGGGCATCGGCGATCCCTACATCAAAGGCCGCATCCAGGACGTGGAAGAGGTCTACCGCCGTTTGCAGACCATCCTCGCGGGCAAGGAGGCCCTGAGCCTCTCCTCCCAGGAGCCGGTGATTCTCGTGGCCCGGGACCTTTCCCCCGCGGAAGCCACCCAGATGACCCGCTCCCAGGTGTTAGGGTTTATTACCGAAAGGGGCGGACGCACTTCCCACACCGCCATCATTGCCCAATCCCTGGAAATCCCGGCAGTGGTGGGCGTGGATTTCGCCACCCGGGAGATCGCCACCGGCGACGCCCTGATCATGGACGGGTTGACGGGCCGCATCATTCTGGACCCGGATGAGGAGATGAGCCGCTTCTACCGGGACCGCCGGGAGGAATTCGAGGCCTTCAAGGAGAAAGTGGCCCTATCCAGCGGCCTCCCGGCCACCACCCTGGACGCCTACCCCACCCACATCCAGGCCAATATCGAGTTGCCGGAAGAGGTGGAATTGGGGCTTAAATACGGCGCGGACGGGGTGGGGCTCTACCGCACCGAGTTTCTCTATCTCCGGCAGCGGCACCTGCCCACGGAGGAGGAGTTGTTCCAGGATTACCGGCGGGTGGTGGAGGCCATGCGGCCCAAAACGGTGACCATCCGCACCCTGGACATCGGCGGGGATAAGTTTCTTTCGCCTCTGGAATACGCGCCGGAAATGAATCCGGCCCTGGGGCTCCGGGCCATCCGCTTCTGCCTCAAAGAGACGATTATCTTCCGCACCCAGTTAAAGGCCATCCTCCGGGCCTCGGCCTACGGCCAGGTCCGGGTCATGTTCCCGCTGATCTCCAGTGTCGGGGAGATGCAGGAGGGCCGCCGCCTCCTGGAAGAAGTCAAGCAGGACCTGGCCCGGGAGGGCCTGCCCTTTGACCCTCGTCTGCCGGTGGGGGCCATGATCGAGGTCCCGGCCGCGGTTACCCTGGCCAATCTCTTGGCCCAATATGCAGACTTCTTTAGCATCGGCACCAATGACCTGATACAATACGCGTTAGCCATCGACCGGGGCAACAAGCAGGTGGCGTCCATGTATCAGCCGCTCCACCCCGCGGTGATGCGCATGATCCGGGAGGTGGTCCACGCCGCCGGGATAGCCCGCATTTCCGTTGCCATGTGCGGCGAGATGGCCGGAGATCCCCTCTATATCCCCGTGCTTTTGGGGCTGGGGGTCTCGGAATTATCCATGAACGCGGTGGCCATTCCCATCGCCAAACACATCATCCGCATGATCACCATCGAGGCGGCCCGGAAGATCGCCCGCCACGTCCTGCGCCTGGTGACCGTGGAAGAAATCAACGAGTATGTGGCCCAGGAGTTGAACCGCCGCTTTCCGGAAATCTTCCGGTTCGGCCGCACCATGGCCGCTCATTCATGAATTATGAAAGTTGAGAAAGAAGAAGACCTCAAGGTCATCTGCCGTAACCGCAAGGCCTACTTCGATTACGTCATCGACGCCTTTTACGAGGCCGGGATGGTCTTAAAAGGAACTGAAGTCAAGGCCCTGCGCCAGGGGAAGGCCAACATCAACGACGCCTACGCCCGGTTTCGGGGGGGCGAGATTTTCCTCTATAACGCCCATATCAGCCCCTACTCCCACGCCGCCCAGGATATTGGCCACCTGCCCGAGCGCCCCAGGAAACTGCTGCTGCATGGCTGGGAAATGAAACGCCTCCTGGGCAAGCTCCAGGAACGGGGCTATACCCTGATTCCCTTGCGCATGTATTTCAAAAACGAACATGCCAAAGTGGAACTGGGCCTGGCCAAAGGCAAGAAAAAGGCCGATAAACGGGAAGCCATCCGCCGCCGGGAGGAACAGCGGGAAATAGACCGGGCGAGGAAACGGAGAAGGTGAGCAGTGAGCAGGGGCCAGGGGTCAGGGGTCAGGGGTTAGGGGTCAGTAAAAAGATTGCCTTTGGGCTTTTGTTTGGCACTGGCTCATAACCGGTATTGGTCAAATAGGTATCCGCCGTAGGGGCGAACCTTGTGTTCGCCCAGCTTTCAGGCTGAAAAATAAGCAGTGACTGGGAAGTTGTGAGCAATAATAAAGAACCCCGATTGGCCAGGTCTTTTTACTGCTCACTGCGTACCGCTCACTGCTCGCTAAAGGAAACATTGTGGAATTTTTTCAACGAATCGCCGAAAACCGCATCCTGGAGGCCATCGACAACGGCCTCTTTGACAATCTCCGGGGGCGGGGGAAACCTCTGAAGTTCGAGGATGAGAGCCATATTCCCCCGGAGCTGCGCATGGCCTACAGGATCTTAAAAAATGCCGACTGCCTCCCCCCGGAGTTGGAGTTGCGCAAAGAAATCGTGCAGTTACAGGACCTGGTGGCCGGCCTTCCCGACGAATCGGAGAAGTTGAAGCAGATGCGCCGCCTCAATTTCCTGATAATGAAAATGAATATGACGCGTCGGGTCTCCGCCCAATTGCTGGAGCATGATCTCTATACCCCCAAGATTTTGGAGCGCCTGGAATCCAAGCCAGGGAAAAATTAACCGAAAACCGGAAACCGAAAACCGTCCTCAAATGAAGCTCCGTTGGAACCACCCCCTTTGGCGCCGGCTGGCTCCGGCCCTGGCGAAGAACCTGGCCCGGGCCTACCTGAGTAGTTGTTTTCCGGATTTAAGCATCAATCCGGCCACGAAAGACCTGGTCCTTACGAGCCGGCCGGTGATCTACACCGTCTGGCACTGCCACCTCCTGTATCCCCTCTATTACGTGCGGCGCTATTTTCCCCAGCTTCCGCCCACGGTGGTCATGGCCAGCCCCAGCCGGGACGGGGAATTTATCGGGAAGGTGGCAGAGGGGCTGGGCTTCACGGTCTGCTTCGGGTCCCGGCGCAAAGGCGGGGTGCAGGCCCTGAAACAGATGGCGGAGTATTTCCGCCAGGGTTACAGTTGCGGCCTGATTGCCGACGGCTCCCGGGGACCGGCCCGGGTGGCCCAAAAAGGCCCCCTCTATCTGGCCCGGGAGACCGGGGCGCCCTTACTCCCCCTGGCCGTGGCCGGCAGCCGCAGGATCACCCTGAACACCTGGGACCGCTTTGAATTGCCTCTACCCTTGAGCCGCCTGCTGGTGCTGGTGGGCGATCCCCTTTATGTCCGGCCCGAGGACCGGGGGACTCTGCTCGAAGCCCGCCGCCTGGACCTGGAAAGAAGCCTCAATCTCCTCTTTGACCAGGGCCGCCGATATTTTCCCAAAAATTAGCTTAAAAGTGGACCTTAACGGTATTAATAGTTCCCCCCGGCCCCGTGATATGTTAAATTTAAAGGAAATCCTTTAAGTTGATGGTATGACATGCGATTTGTAGAATTGGACGTCCAAACCCTGAGCCAGATCGGCTCGCCGGAGGCCACCGCCAAGGCCAAGGACCTGGTTCAGGGACATCACGTGCTGCACGGCTACCGTATGCCGGACCGGCTCCGGGGAGTGGTCTGGGACGACCAGCCCTTCCAGGTGGAGGTCAGGACCCGGAACGACCAGATATCCTATGTCTGTTCCTGCCCCCAAGAAGAGGGCGTTGAGATCTGCTCCCATGTCCTGGCCCTGTTATGGGCCTGGGTGGAGGACCCCGGCAAGTTTCTGAACCGGGCGGAACTCACGGAACGGCTGAAAAAATATTCCAAGAAGGAGTTGCTGGAGATTATCCTGGAGCTGGCGGATCGCGCCCCGGAAGCCAGGGAAATCCTGAAAGAAGAAGAAGAGGGCCTGGAAGATATTCTCGAATCCATTGACCACGTGGTGGAGGAAGTCTCCGGGGATTCCACCTCCTTAAGCGACGCCGAGGACCGGCTGCGCCGGGCCCAGGCCCGGGCCGACCGCCTGGCCCAAAGCGGGCAGCTGGCCGAGGCCCGCTCCATCTATTTCTACCTTCTGGACAATATCCTGGGCCTGGAGGAACGGTTGCAGCAGGGACAGGGTTTTTCCCGGGACCTGAAAGACGAGCTTTTCGAGGAATATTGCCAGTTCATCCATGAGGACCGCCACCTGGAAAAAGAACTGGTCCAACAGGAGATCGAACAATTGGAGGGCCGGTCCCCGGCAGTCCGGGAAGGGCTGGACCTGGTGGAACTGAAACGGGAAGTCTTAGGAGCCGCTTAATTTTCCTCTAACGCAAAACGAAAAACGATCCTTCAAGACCCATCCCCCGCCGGGGCGATGGGTCTTCCTTTTTCCGGCCCGGGAGCAGCAGGGGCGGGGGCCGGCTTCAGCAGGATGGTCTTCTGGTAAATGCGCAGCAAGGACAGGAGAAAGGAGAGGATCAACGGCCCCAGGATAAAGCCGATCATGCCGAAATAGGTAATCCCCCCCAGGATGCTGAAGAGAATGAAGATGGAAGGCGTGGAGCGGCTGCCCTTCATCAATAGCGGCTTGAGCAGGTTATCCACCAAACTGACCAAGACTCCTCCCCAAATGATCAACCCCAATCCCGTCCCCATGTGTCCGGTCACCAGAAGATAAACCGCCGCGGGCCCCCAGATGATGGCGCTGCCCACCACCGGGATCACCGCTGCGGGGATCATCACCGTACCCCAGAACGCGGGCTGGGGCAGGCCGAAGATAAAAAACCCCACCCCGCCCAGGATGCCCTGCACAAAGGCCACGATCACCGTGCCCCAGAGGGTGGCCTTAATGGTGGTCTCCGTCTCGTGCAGAATCTCCTCGTTGTGTTTGGCGTCCAGGGGGGAGAGTTTTTTGATTTCCTCAATAAAATCATCTCCCTGGATAAACATGAAAAACGCGATGAAAAGCACCAGGAGCAGATCCAGGAAGAAGTAGGTGAATCCCTTAAGCAACCCGATGGCATTGGTGTAGATGAACTCACTGGCCTTGGTGAGGACCGTCTGAATGATCTGGTCCAGCTTGATTTGCTCCGGGGGCAGCGGCAGGTTCAGATGGACGAGCCAGCCGTGAAAGGCGTTGACCTTGGCGTCCACCCACTGCCACAGTTGGCCGTTTTGCAGCCCCTGGCGCACCACCCCGGAGAACTCCAGGGCCTGGTTGGCGATGATGCTCACCAGGCTGAACAGAGGGAGCAGGATGACCAGGGCCAGGATCAGGCAGGTGACCAGGGAGGCCAGGGTGCGCATGCCGAAAAAGGCCCGGGACAGGGCCCGGTACAGGGGTTTGGTGGTAAAAAAGAGCACCAGGGCCATGAAGATGTCGAGGAGATAAGGCTTGATGACCAGGTAAGAGAAATAGAGGACCGTGAGCGTGATCACCCCGAAAAAGATGCGGGCGAAATGCGTGGGAAATGAAGGCTCCCCCTCTGCTTCAGGGGCGCAGGGGGGGCGGGGCCCGGCCGCCGGCGGCGTGGCTGTGCCAGGCCGGGACTTAGTCTCTTTGCGGGATTCAGGTTCGGTCATGGGTAATCCGATTGAATTAAGGGACAGATGCAATATACGGCAAAAATAGGGATTTGCATAGGAAAAGGAAGGGAGAGGGGATGGGAAGCTACCGTCCGGTTGCCTCGTGATGCCATATAACACAATGATATCCCGATGAATATCAGTCGACCTTCAATTTTTTTCTTGCCTTTCTGGATTTTTCATGTTAAGGATTTCACAATCTTTCACCTGACGGCCAACCCTTGATTAGGGTTCCGGGCCAATAACAACAATCCCTTTCTTAACGTTACCAGCAGTAATTCTCCCGCAACAATCTGATCAACCTGCAAATAGCCAAGGAGGGGCTATGTTTCTGAAAACTCTTATCATCTTATTGCTCTTGACTACCACGGTCTGGGCCCAACCCTGGCCTCAAAAACCCCCGAAAATCGGCAGACTGGAATTGAAGCAGGAGTACTGGGACTACATCAAGGAAGCAGCCCAGCGCTACCGGATTTCCCCTTATCTCATCCAGGCGGTGTGCGCCATTGAATCGAGGTATGACCCTTATGCCAATTCGGGAAGATGCTTCGGCCTGATGCAATTGCACGAGGGCACCGCCAGAAAGTACGGGGTCAACCCCCTCAACCCCCGGGAAAATATCATGGGCGGGGCCGCGGTCCTGGCCCGGCTGCTGGAAAAATACGACGGGAATATCAAGAAAGTTTTAAGAGTTTATAATTCTTCCTGCACCAACGCCTATGTGCGGGAGGTCTTGCGGGCTTATGACCAGGCGGAGTTCATGGCCATCATGTCCGTGCCCCCCACCAAGCGCAAAAATTAAGGGCGCCGCAGCCACAAAAACGGCGAGGGTCCAAGAAGAAAAAAATGGAGACCGACCCCAATAACCCAGGGTCGGTCTCCAATAATCTTTATCTCCAAGTTGTTCCTTTACCGAAAACCGAAAACAGAAAACCGGAAACCGTCTTTACTGGTACTGGACGTAAATCGGCTTCGGGGTCAGCGCCAGCAGATCCTGGGGCGTCATCAGCGGGTCGCCCTTCTTGGTGTCGTTGTGGTAGAAGAGCTTGAAGCCGGTGAACTGCACCGGTTCCTTAATGATATAATCCCGATAAGAATCCCGCTTCAGCCAGGGGGGGCCCCAGCCGTCCATGTGCATGACCATCTGCACCTCGGGGCGGACCACGATATTTTTGGCATTGGTGACCATGTTGCGGGTGAAGCGGTGCACCACGAAGACCTTGGGCGGGAGGTTGTATTTTTTTACGATTTGCTGCAGAAAGCCGGAGGCATAGTTGATATCCGCGGCGTCATAGGTGCCGATCTTTTTGCAGGGTATTTTGCCGCTCTTGATCAGGTTGAACTCCGGGTCAATCCCCAGGTGGACGTCCGGATTCTTCAGGATCCATTCGAAGCGCGGCAGGATTTCCCGGATATCGGAATGGCCGGTCTGGATGTCAACGAAGAAGATACCTTTGATCTCCTTGGCCCAGCCGTGAACCTCGTTGACCAGTTCGTCCGGATGGATCATCCGGTATTTGCCGGCCTTCCCCGGCTCCCCCTGGGCCACCACCGCCACCAGGTGCAGGGCGGGCTGCACCGGTAAGGACGGATCCGCCTTCTCCCATTTGGCCACTTCCCCCTTCAGCCGCCTCAGCATCTCGTCCTTGGGGTATTCCCCCAAGGCCCCCATCTTCTTGGACTTGGGATTGCCGTAGTAGGCGACGATGCGTTTATGGGGCAGAATCGAACCCGGCAGGGGCGGCGGGTATTTCACCGGCCAACCGAACTTCTTGGCGTACTCGGGGTCCTCGCCGGCCAGGTACTTGACCTTGGGGCCTTTACTCTTGGGAACCGGAGCGGTGGCCGTTTCCTGGGGCGGTCTCCCGGGGGCTGCGGCATTGTCGGTGTCTGGTCTGTCGCACGGAGCCGCGGGCTCCGCGGTGATGGGAGGCCTAGGCTCGGCGGCCGGGGCCGGGGCCGCGGTGGTCTCGGCGGGGGCGGCGGGGGCGGCGGGGACCGCGGGTTTATCTTGGGCGGCGGTGGTTGCCTGAGCCTCACCGGATTTGTCATACCCGCAGCCTGCCAGGGCCAGGGCCAGGATGAGGGCGGCCGGCAGCATGCGGACAAACTTCCGGATGCATAACAGCAAATGCGGGTGGGTCACGAAGCGCTCCTTGAAGGAAAGATGCGGCGATAATGGCCGTTTTTTCGCCAGAGTTATGGTTTCTAAATATTACTGTATTTGCACGCTTTAGGACCACCAAAATTTTTCCCAGGCCGCCTTTTTTCAAAGGTGAACCGGGAATATTCGCGTCTTGCCTTGCGCCTTGGCGTCTTTGCCTGAGAGTTATCTTTTTAAAGCATAAAAAGATCAATTTTGATGGATATTTATGTTATTGTCCGGCGTAACCGATTTTTGTTATAAATCAAAAAGAACCTTCCCCCTCCATGCTCGAACGACGCCACTATCACCGGTATCCGCGTCAACTGCGGGTCCGCTGCAAAAACGTGCAACTGGCTTTCGACAGCCTGACCCGGGACATCTGCTCGGGCGGGGTGTTCATCATCACCAGCCATTTCTTGCCCCCGGACAGCGCGGTGGATCTGGAATTCTCCTTGGGAGGCGATGAACCGGCCATTCACTGCCGGGGCCGCATCGCCTGGATCAATGCCGGACAGTTGGAGACCTTTCCCCCGGGTTTCGGAGTGGAATTTCTGGACGGGGACGCCCAAATGATGGGGCGGCTCTTGGAAGATATTGACTATTTTTTATAAGTCGACTCCCAGATCGGCTTGAAATCATACGTCGGGTAAAACTCCGTCTTAAAGGCTCCCCAGGCATTCTCCTCGATGGCCAGGTTGACTTCCCGCAGCTTTTCCGGCGGCAACTTCAAGGTCACCACCTGGCCGATACCCATCATCACATACCAGGAAACGACTTCCGTTCCTGCCGGGGGGAACTTCTTCCAGAACCCGGTCTTCTCCAGATGCCGATTGATTTCCCCCAGGCTCTTGGTCTGGTCGTGCTTCAGAAAGATGGTCAGCAGGAAGGTCATCCTTTCATCCACCCGTTCATCCGCTGCCTCCGCAACCGCGGCGGACGCCAACAGAACCCAGGCCAGCAAGCCGAGACAGGCAATCCCCGCAGACAACCGTTTTTTCTTGGCCATGACCTTAAACCTCCCGGGTTGTATCCTTTTAATTATAACCTGGGAAAGATAAAGACAGGACCGGGATGCGTCCTGATCCTGAAAAAATTACATAACTTGGAATCAAAAAATAATGATATATTGTCACAGACATGGAAATTCATGATTTCAAAGAGCGGCTGTCCGGGGTGATCGCGGATTTTCCGGAAATTAGCCTGATCTATCTCTTCGGCTCCCGGGTGACGGGCCGTACGGGTCCCGAGAGCGACTATGACCTGGGGGTCCTGACGGATAGGACTGAAGATAGCCCGTCCCGGCGGGCTGCTTTGGAGCATGTTCTGGCGGTCAGGCTTGAGATCGAGAAACCGGACGTGGTCTGGCTGACCCAGGCCCCGGTGGAGTTGGCCTTTGCCGTCATCTCTCAAGGGCGGCTCCTTTATGAGCGGGACATTGCCGCACGGGTGGAATATGAGGCCCGGGTCATGAGCCGCTATTGCGATTATTTGCCGATTTTGCGGGCCCAGCGCGCGGAAATTCTCGCAGGGGGAAAAAGTGGCGTCAGAATTCAGCGGTATCGAGAGGCGCTTGGACGAACTGAGCGAACGCTTGGGGAGATTAGAGCCTCTCAGGAGCAAAAACAAGGCTGATTTCGACCGGGATCCCTATCTCCGGGACATTGCCGAGCGCAACTTGGAAGTCGCGGCCCAATGCATCCTGGATATCTCCCACCGTCTCATTTCCCTTACCGGGGCGTTAAAACCCCGGGACTACTATGAAGCTATCCTGCGCCTGGGAGAATTAGGGGTGCTGCCGCCGGATTTCGCCGTCCACCTGGCCCCCTTGGCGGGTTTCCGGAACATCCTGGTGCATGAATACTTGGCAGTGGATTGGCAGGAAGTTTACCTGAATCTCCAGCAAATCGATGATCTGGCCCGGTTCGCCGACCTGGTTCGGCAGTGGCTGCGGCGCTGGGGCAATCTTTAAGCAATTCCAAGAGAAAAATCCCAAATAATTAGATCTGGAAGCTGGGCCATCTGGCTGACGGACGCCGCCCTCCTTATCTTGGAAATATTGATGAATCATTCCAGGAGGTGGAGTATGGGGCGGCGGCGTCGGTTGTGCGTACTGGCCTTGATTTTATTGCTGGCGTGGGGTTGCGCCCAAGGCGGTTCGCCGCAGGGACGGGTAGGGGAGGGCCCGGGACAACCCGGCGCCCGGACCGCGGCGCCGCCCGGTAGATTCACCAAAGCCGCCAACGGTGTGATTACCGACACTGTCACCGGCCTGGAATGGTATGTCAATCCCCAGCCGGACACCAATTGGCGCCAGGCCCGCGCCTGGGCGGAGGCCCTCACCGTGGCCGGGGGCGGCTGGCGTCTGCCCACCCTGCAAGAATTGACAGCCATCTATCAAAAAGGAGCTTCCGCCGTCAATCTGGACCAGCGGTTTCATGCCCCCGGGGCCTGGGCCTGGTCCGGGGATTTGCATAACTCCTGGTCGGCCTGGGGTTTCGCGTTCTACAGCGGCCTGGAGGGCTGGCACCACCTTGACTACGCCCAAGGCAGAGTGGCCCTGGCGGTCCGCTCCCGGAGATGACCGGGGAAAGCGGCAAAAAATGAAAATATACTTGTAAAAAATACTGTAAGGGCTGCATTTAGAGCTTTCCTGATATATGGTGGTATTCAATAAGGGAGGGTACGAAAAACTTAGCACTGGGGCTCCACGAAACTTCATTGCCAGCAAGGGAACCTCATCTAACAATCATTTAGGGAACCACAGGATCCGGCCTCCGAGCTTCAACCCTATCAGGAGTTTTTTCGCAAAGGTCTTCAAATGGTGCGCATTATCGGGTTCCTAGCCGCCGAGTTCTTTCCCTGCTCACCGTCCAAAGTACGTCCAAAAAACCCGAGCCCGCGCTTAACCAACCTGAGCCGGAGCTCAGCCGCAAAGCAATTCCCGATAATTTCTCCGGAAAATCAAATAGAAACAAAAGTGGCTGCATTGCCGGACGGTAGGGACGGCTCACTTTTTTGCCAAGGAGGGAAACTATGCTGCGCGCAGGCGTCAAAACCTTAGTTATTTATCTGGAGGACTGGCAAAAGCGGATGATCAAGGATTTTCTCGGCGTCGATTGCAATACTTAGACGGTGGAAATCGGGACGCCAACGGGGCCGATCCTTAAATACGGGCTTCCCACCGATGAGTCGTTGAAGCGCATGTACTTCACCGACTGGCAGATCCGGGAAATGCGGGATGAAGCCGGAGTGGTCTGGGAATTCATTGAACTCCATAAAAACGATATCAAGTTGCTGTATGGGGTTGACATTAGCATCAAAAATGAGGTGGCGGGCGGCAGGAGAAGGCCGCCCGACCGATTCCCGGTTTTTTTTAGTATAATCTTGCGTCTTTCTTTGCGCCTTTGCGTCTTTGCGTCAGGCTTCTTTTCAAAAGAAAAAGAGGTCGTCGCCGATAACCTTACCGGGCGGGCTGCAGCAGGCGCGCGTCCACGGATTCTCCTTGATTGGAGTTAAACAAGCTGTCCTTGCTCTCCATGATCACGATCCTGTCTCCCGGTCGCCACTCCGCACTTTCACTGCGGTGGGCCGGCGCCACCTCCCAAACACTGCCGTCTGCCAGGGTTAAGACCGCGCCGTCTCCGGTCTGGCTCTTGAGAAAAGTCTGTTGGCCCGCTCCCCAAGCCGTATGAACCCCAAAAATCACCGCGACCAGCAGCAGGGCCAAGATAACACGCTTCATAACTTCCTCCCTGTGTCCCAAAATGATTTTTCCATTAATAAGAGGCGTTTCAGGCCAATTCGCAATCAAAAGGCAACAAACCCTAGGGGCGAACCTTGTGTTCGCCCAATAACACCGGGCGAATACAAGATTCGCCCCTACGAAAAATATATATTTGATTGCGAATTGAAATCAAAACCTAATGCAAATGTCATTTTGCACCAATCGCTAAAAGATCAATTCTCCCCCCCTCGCTAACGGCTCAGAGAGACGGCCTCCGGGTCCTGGGCGGTTATTTCCTTGGTGACGGCCTTGCCGGTATTCTTGCCGAACTCCCGGAAATTCGCCACTAACAGAAAGTTGAGCACCGTCCGGAGGTCCCTGGACGCGCCCAGGCTGTGAGCCTCTCCCACCCATACCGGCTTCGGGATCTTCTCGGTCCGGAAGGCGGGTCCGTCCACCACCGTGAGCTGGACCCAGCGGTCATAAAGCGGGGTGACCTCGGTGGGGTAGCCCGCCAACGGCACTCCGACGTAGACGCCGGGGCCGCCCCAACCGCCCCAGCCCCAGCCGCCGCCGCCAAAGCCCACCCCCCAGCCGATGCCGCCGTAATAAGGCGGCCCGGGGACGCTGACGGCTTGAGGCTCTCCCATGCCGTACTTGTAAAACAGGTAATAATCGGCCTTCTCATAGGAGATGACCGGATATCCGTGCGTCATCAGGAGCTTATTGAGTTTTTCCTTGATTTCCTTGTCCAGGAGCGGGTTCGGGGCGTCCGGGTTGTCCATGACGCAAAAGAAGCCCCCGGGTCTCACCTGCGCCGGCGCGCCGGGGTCGGTGTAACCGTTTACCTTGATGTTGTAAGTTTGGACCGAGCTGCAACTCGGCAGGCACCAGCCCAAAACCAGGATGGCCAGAAGTCCGACGGCTTTTTGCATCGCCAGCCTCCAAACCGCAGGGGAATTACGGCTGCGGCGCCGGGATCACGGAGTAACCGAGATCGTGCGGCGGACCAGGCCGCCGCAGTCAGAAAATGGTTCAGTTGAAAATTATGAGGATCACTATCTTTAAAAATATCATTTTGCACCTAGTTAGACATTAATTTTGGGAAAAAATTAATAGGCGGATACAGCCGCGGGGCACGGTTTTTCTTCCCTAGCTCAGGGTGAATACAAGGTTTGCCCCTACGACTTAACGCTTTTTGATTGCGAATTGGCATCAGAACGACAAAGAGGGACTTTCCTGGAAGCTTTTTAATAAAGTTTCCCGATCGGGACTAGTTAGCAGCTTAGTCTTCAGGAAGGACGTCTGGCCACCACGAAGGAGCCTTCGAGATTCGGCTGGCTCAGATCGCTCACGACCACTCTGCCGCTGTGGCTGGAGGCATGGATCATCTGGCCGCCTCCCGCGTAAATTCCCACGTGGTTGATATGGCGCCCCCCTTTGCCGAAAAAGAGGAGGTCCCCGGGGCGCAATTTGGCGAAATCCAGGGTGCGGGACACCAATGCTCCGGTCTGGGCCTGCTCGGAGCTGGAGCGGGGCAGGTCGATATTGGACTTTTGATAGACATGCTGCACGAACCCCGAGCAATCCGTGGCCCGGCCGGTCTCCAGGGAGCCGCCCCGCTGGTAGGGGGTACCCAGATAACGGCGGGCCTGGCTCACGATCTTATCCGTGCCTTTATTGGGCCCGGTCTCGTTAGCCGGCGGCGTGTACTTAGGGGACGGCGAGCTGGAGCGCGGCAGGGAAGCGAGCCGGCCCCGAAGACTTCTGGGCGCGGTCAGATCCCGTCCGCCCCCCGGGGTTATGACTTTGGGCGCGGAAGATCGGGGCAGAACGGCGTTGGCGGATATCCTCCTCAGCTGCCCCGGCGCCTGGTTAGCCGCCAAAGTCAGAGACCGGGTCGAGGGCGCGCCCTGCGGCTGGCATATTCTGCTCGCTCCCTGGAGGGAAGGGGAAGATTTTGCCGCCTCCGCCAGGGCATCTCCAGCCCCGGCACCGAGGCCGAGGATGGAGATGAACATCACCAGGACGATTTTGGATATGGTTCTTCCTTTCATGCTGCTCCTGGTTTTATGGGCGCTAAGGGTTGTTACCGGGTTTGCCGGAAACGTCTGGCGGCTCAGGGAGCCATTTTCAGCAGATGTTAAAAACCGTCACCTGAGACCCATGATCGGGCTTCTACAAAATTCTCTGCAAGAGGGGGGCCAAGACTGGGGTACGGCACTGCCGGGACAGATGCCTCATATTTAGGGGTGGGGGGAAGGAAAGGAGTTACCAAAGAGACCTCTGCGAAACCCTCTCTTTTGTCATTCTGAGCGGAGCGAAGCGCAGTGAAGAATCTGGTTTTTGGGCAACCATGATTTCAAGTCTGCTTGTAATCATCGGCACCGCCGAAAAGGCTTTCCGCCAAAACAAGATTCTTCGGTCGCTGCGCTCCCAGATTGACAGGTGGGGAGACTTTCGCAGGGCGGGGCTGCCACGGACGGGATAGATGTCTTGATATCGAGTTTTCCGGTAGTTTAGATTAGGCAGGAGCAATGGAGGCGAAGCAGAGCTTTGCTGGCAAATGGCATTCCCGAGGCGGAACTTGGGAAGAAGGCAATGGAAAAAGGCGGCCGGGAGGCCGCCTTGGAGGTTAAGATCAGGTTATCTTTTTATGAATGACGCTTTTTTATCCCTGGCTGCGGAATTGAAATGACCTGTTTTAACCCAATTCAGCATGTCCTCTCGCAACCCATGAGGCGAATGGACCAGTTGGGGTCCTTTTAGGAACTCCAGTCTCATTCTTAACGGCATGGTGAAGTATAGAGGACTTTCCATACACGCCTTAATAACCTTCTTTCTACCCATAATCCCCCCCCAGGACATCGTGACCCGGCTCAGCGGCTTGATTTTCAGGTGGAAATTATCGTCTGCTAGTTCCACCTAAAACTTAGACTGCAAAAGTGCCAGGTCGGTTAGGTAGAATTCCCCCCTTAACCCTGAATAAATGGTGAATTTCGCCGCCAATGCCTCCTTTCGGTAAGATATTTAACATCAAACCTGCAATCCTTTCACAAGGCTAATAATACAGGGAAAAATAAGGATTTGTCAATGAATATCACCATGACCGGCAAGGAGGCGAAGCAGAGTTATGCCGGCAAATGGCGTCCCGAGGATAGAGTTTGGGAACGAGCCATTCATGAGCCTTCGGCTCACCCAAAACCATGAAAGTATTGGTGGCACAGGCTTTCCAGCCTGTGCGACAAAACACTTTCAGAGCAGATTCAACGGATGTTTTCCCTAGGGGCGAACCTTGTGTTCGCCCGGCAGCATTCAGGGCGAACACAAGGTTCGCCCCTACATGTCATAACTTCTCCAACTTCTCCTCTGGTTCCCAAGCTTAAACCCACCCCGTTCCCAAAAAGTTGTCATTCTGAACGGAGCGCAGCGGAGTGAAGAATCTCGCCTTTCAGCGCCGGGTTACGCCAATCTGGGGGGAATCATCGAGAAGCCGGGACCGTGCCGCCAAAAACCAGATTCTTCGGTCGCTCCGCTTCCTCAGAATGACAAGGGGGGGGATTTTCGCCATGGTCTCGGCTTGGGAACCCAATTTTCAGGGGAAGCTCCGGCTTCCCCGGAAACCGGGATAGCCCCGGGCCCGCCCGAGTCTCGCCAAGCCGGAGCTCGGCGGCCAAGTGCGTTTCCAAGCGGAGATTGGGAACGAGGTTGAATTATCTAATCCGCATAAGGATTCCATTCTGGTTCTGGAGAAGACATATAGCTTTCATAATCTGGACCGTTATAGGAATTTTTGCATTCTGGGCAGTTAAAATAAATATTTCTATCATTAACCATCCTAATTAAATCCTTGTGTTTATCCCAACAACGCGTGCAAAATGGACCGTCATTATCATTTTTTTTCCAATAAGCATTTTGCTTATATATTAATTCATCCTTAATTTTTAGTAATTCCACAAGATTATCATTCTCAGCCTTTATTTTCCTGTTATCTTCTTGCAAATCTAAACATTGTTTCATTACATCTAATAGCTGCGAATATAATTCAATTTTTCCGGCTTCCTGTAATATTTTCGCAATTCTTTTTAAGTTTTCATAAATTTCCATTTACATATCTCCATTACCATTTATAAAAATTTTTCTTCTCGTTCCAGAGCTCCTGTATTAAAAATTCAATATCACCTTTAAGATTTGAAGAAGTGGGGAGGCAAATCTTATTGTGATTCCTCAAAATAAGTAATGTATTCTATTTATTCTTTTGCTCCAGCATTATCTTCTTGGCTTCATGATCGCTGATACCGAGTACTGGTAAATAATAATCTGGAAAGGTTCCTAATACTACCCATATTTTGCCAGTTAACCTATCATACATGTATACGTAATGACTATCATTTGCAGCAGTGGCCACCATCTGGTACCGGGTTCCAAGGCAGAAAAAGACTAAAGCTATCAATAGAGCAACTGCAAAGATTAATACATTTTTTGTTTCATTCATATGTGTATAACCCCTTCAACCCATTTCCAAGTTCCAGCTTGAGAACTAATGGGCTGGGTCACTCCCATGTGACAATTCCAGGCATAACGCGACCACGGAAGTTCCAAAATTTCGGGAAAAAAACTCGATAAATATCCGGAGGTACTCTGCCTTCCTTAAATGCCGTTTCGTTCTCTAAACACAGAATCACAAAAACGGCGGCTAGCGAAAACACCACATTTCTTAATGTCGCCTCTTTTTGATTAAGTACTCTGTTGTGTTTTAATTTTGTAAATGAGTTCCACCACTTTGTCCCTTTGTCTGCCTTCCACTCTTCGAGAGGAGCGATTTTGTAGCCATCGATTTCATTAGGTAAGTATCTGAGGGGGTTAATGAAAAGATTGCCTTCGTAAAGGTTAAAATTTACTATTCTATCCGATAAGTTGAAGTCCATTTCGAAGAGTTTTCTATAATCACCTGCATTAAAATTGCTTTTCCCTTGTATTTTATCCTGAAACTCCTTTATCTGGGATTGGTTATTGAAGACATAGCCAGAAGAGGCTTTGTCTCTTATATATGTTTGGCAGAGTGAATCAAAGAAAGAACAAATATCTACGATAAGGCTCTCGTTTTTAATAGAATAGCATGAGAAGTTATCATCATGACACGTCATATACTTTAACAAATCTTCAAACCTATCTTGAAGACTAAGGAAATACTGGATATCGTGGTGTTTCATGTTTGTACCCCCAAAATCATCAACTACACTTCGAAAAGCCGCAACTGCGGCAGACCAGGCAGCCGCTTTCGTGTTCGATGGTCCCCCCGCAGTCCGGGCAGGAGGCCATGGTTTGGGTGGGGGCCGGGGCTTCCACCTGGGCCACGCCGGCCAGGACCTTGGCGATGGCGTCCGGGCAGGACAAGACCTGGTGGCCGTTTTGCCAGATGGGGCTGGGGCAGCGGATACCGGTGATCTGCTTGATGAGGGAGTCGATCTTCACGCCGGAGCGCAAGGCCAGCGAGATGAGCCGCCCGGTGGACTCGATCTGGGAGGAGGCGCAGCCCCCGGTCTTGCCCATCTGCGCGAAGACCTCGCAAAAGCCCAGTTCATCTTTGTTCACCGTGACGTAGAGCTTGCCGCAGCCGGTGTTGATGAGCTCGGTGACCCCGGTGGTCCGGGCCGGCCGGGGCCGGGGGGTGATGTATTCCATCTCCTTGGGTTTGCCTTTGCCGAAGCTCAGGACCTGCTGGTCCCGGGAGCCGTCCCGGTAGATGGTGACGCCTTTCAATCCCATCTCGTAGGCCATGAGATAGACCTGGCGCACGTCGTCGGGCGTGGCCTGGTGGGGGAAGTTCACGGTCTTCGACACTGCGTTGTCCGTGTGTTTCTGGAACGCGGCCTGGAGGCGGATGTGCCATTGGGGGGAGACTTCGTGCGCGGTGACGAAGAGCCGGCGCACGTCCTTGGGGATCTCCTTGAACTCCCGGATGGAGCCGGTCTGGGCGATCTGGCGCATCAGTTCGGTGCTGTAAAAGCCCCGCTGCTTGGCGATTTCCTCGAATAAGGGGTGCACCTCCACCAGCTCCGTCCCCTCCAGCACCCGGCGCACGTAGGAGACCGCGAAGAGCGGCTCGATGCCGCTGGAGCAGCCGGCAATGATGCTGATGGTGCCCGTGGGCGCGATGGTGGTGGTGGTGGCGTTGCGCATGCGGCCCAGGCCGTTGCCGTCAAAGCGGCTCCCTGCATAGAACTTGAAATTGCCCCGCTTGTCCGCCAGGTTTGCCGAGGCCTGGCGGGCCTCTTTCTGGATAAAGGCCATGACCTCTTCGCCCACCTTGACCGCGTCATCGGAATTATACTGCACCCCCATTTGAATGAGCATATCCGCGAAGCCCATGACCCCCAGGCCGATCTTGCGGTTGGCCAGGGTCTGCTCCTTGATGCTCTCCAGGGGGAAGTTGTTGGCGTCGATGACGTTGTCCAGGAAGTGCACCGCGGTCTGCACGATTTTCTTCAGCAGGGGGTAATCCACCGCGCCGTCCGTGACCATCTTGGCCAGGTTCAGCGACCCCAGGTTGCAGGACTCATACGGCAGCAGGGGCTGCTCGCCGCAAGGGTTGGTGGCCTCGATTTCCCCGAGGTGGGGGATGGTATTGCCCCGGTTGACGGCGTCCAGAAAGATGATGCCCGGCTCGCCGGTGGCCCAGGCGCTCTCCACGATGAGATCGAAGAGTTTGTGGGCCTTGACCCGTTTCACTTCTTCCTTGGTGCGGGGGTTGATCAGGGGGAAATCCGCCTTTTCCTGCACCGCCTGCATGAAGGCGTCGGTGAGGCCCACGGAGATGTTGAAGTTGGTGAGGCGCTTGGTGTCGTTCTTACAGGTGATGAAGCGCTCGATGTCCGGGTGGTCGATGCGCAAAATCCCCATGTTGGCGCCCCGGCGGGTGCCGCCCTGCTTGATGGTCTCCGTGGCCACGTCGAAGATGTTCATAAACGAAATAGGCCCCGAGGCCACGCCCTTGGTGGAGAGCACCCCGTCGTTTTCCGGGCGGATGCGGGAAAAGGAAAAGCCCGTGCCGCCGCCGGATTTGTGGATGATGGCGGTGTGCTTGATGGCGTCGAAGATGCTTTCGATGGAGTCCTCCACCGGCAGGACGAAACAGGCGGAGAGCTGGCCCAGCTCCCTGCCGGCGTTCATCAGGGTGGGGGAATTGGGCATGAAATAGAGCTGGGCCATGAGCTCGTAGAATTTGCGGGTGGTTTTGGCCACCTCCGCTTTCGGATCATAGACGAGATCCACCTGGGCGATGGTCTCCGCCACCCGGCGGAACATCTCCTGGGCCCCTTCGGTGACTTCGCCGTTGTCGTCCTTTTTCAGGTAGCGCTTTTTCAGCACCACCACGGCGTTGGGGCTTAAAGGCAGTTCACCGGCTATGGTCCTTACTTCCGCGAGCTGGCCCATGTTCTCCTCCTTGTTTCAAGGGGTTGCTTATTTCTCTTTGCAATACAATATATTGTATATTAAATAATTCCATTATACAAAATAGTGGGAAAAAGTCAAAAGATTTCAGAAATATTTTCAAGTGGCAGTGAAGAAGAGTTCAAAGTTCAAAGTTCCAAGTTCAAAGTTAGGTGAGGTGAGTTCGATGCACCGGATGATTATATTTTATCATAATAAACAATGAGTTACCGCTATCGGCCAAATCCCGGTTTCCCTCCGCCCCTCGAACCCGAAGGCTCCATTCCATTTGCCTTTTCCCTGTCTCTAGTATATAAAATGTACAAATACTCTTGTGACATTAGGGGGCGAATTTGGCCGCTAAAAATATCGGCATCCTGGGGACCGGAGCCTACCTGCCGGAGCGGGTCCTAACCAATGAAGAGCTGGAAAAGATGGTGGACACCTCCTCCACCTGGATCATGGAGCGCACCGGCATCCGGGAGCGCCGCATCGCCGCGCCGGAGGAAGACATCGTTTCCATGGCGGTGGCGGCCGCGCGCCAAGCCCTGGCCGCAGCCGGGCTGGAGCCGGGGCAATTGAGCTACATTGTTTTGGCCACCAACAGCCCCAACTACCTCTATCCCGCCGCGGCCATCCGGGTCCAGGACGCCCTGGGATTGAACGGGGTCATCGGCGCCTTTGACCTCCAGGCCGGGTGCTGCGGCTTCAACTACGCCTTATACGTGGCCGAGCGCCTGGTGGCCCCGGAGGGCAAATACGCCCTGGTCATCGGCACCGACGCCAATTCCCGCTTCACGGACTGGACCAACCGGGGCACCTGCATCCTCTTCGGGGACGGGGCCGGCGCGGTGGTGGTGGGACCGGCCCAAAAAGGGCGCATTGTCACTTCCTTTATCGCCTCCAGCCTGAACATGAACCTCTATTGCGAAACGGAATTCAACCAGCATGTGAGCCCTTTCCTTCCCCCCCAGACCCACAGCGAACGCCATTTTCTCACCATGAACGGACCGGAGGTCTTTAAGTTCGCGGTGGGCGCGGTGAAGGAATCCATCCGCCGCATCATGGAGACCGCCGGGATCAGCCGGGAGGACCTGGACTACCTCATTCTCCACCAAGCCAACTGGCGCATCCTGGACGCGGGGGCCCGCTTCGCCAAGGTGCCCATGGAGAAGGTTTACGTCAACGTGGACCGCTACGGCAACACCTCCGCGGCCTCGGTGCCCATCGCCCTGCACGAGGCGGTGCAGGAAGGCAAGATCAAGGAAGGGAACAAGGTGCTCCTGGTGAGCTTCGGGGCCGGGGCCACCTGGGGCGCGGCCCTGCTGGAGTGGGGGAAGTAGAAGAAGCTGTCAGCTTTCAGCTATCAGCAGTCAGCTAAAAAAATTTTAGGAACCGTATCCCAAGGTGATACGGTTCCTTTCTTTTTGCTGATCTTTTTAGCTGAAATCTGACAGCTGACAGCTTCTTTACATTATCCTGATCTTCTTCGGCTGCTCCGGTTCCGGCTCCTTGGTGGGAGCGGGTTTTTCCTTGGGAGCAGGCTTTTCCGGCGCCGGCTCAGGCTTTTCCTTAGGAGCCGCGGGTTTTTCCGGCGCGGGCTTGGGCGCAGGCGGAGGCTTGACGGCAGGCTCCCCGGGCTTGGCGGGTTTGGGCTCCTCCGGCTTTTTCTTGGGAGGAGGCGGCGGCGCCTCGCCGGGTTTTAGGGGCTTCGGTTTTTCCACCACCGGAGGTTTCACCGGCAGCGGTGTCGGCTTTTCCGCAGGGGGCGGCGCGGGAGCTACCCTGGAGGGCGGAGGCGGGGCCACGGCCGGGGGCGGCGGCGGCGCTTCCACGGCCGGGGTCACCGGCTCCGGGGAGAGGTGCCGGGAGGAGACCCAGCCCCGGTTGCCGTCCCGTTTGACGATCACTTCGAACCAATCATCCAACTGCCCGATTTTTTCCACGGCTTCATTCTGTTCCAACAGGGAAATTTTGGGGCAGTCCATGCCCGGGCAGCCCCGGAGATTGAGGCGGCTGGCGGCGACGTAATAAACCGGGCGGCTGACTGCGGGAGGCGGCGCCGGCTTGGGCGGCGGCGGCGGGGGTGCGTAAGGGGTCTCGTAAATCCTGGGGGCGCAGCCGGCCAGAAAAAGGGCCAGGAGGCATCCCAGGAGCCGCGGCCATGAAACCTTTTTCGCAGATAAGGTTTTCACCTTTTGCTCGTTTCCCTTTTAATTTAAACCAATATTCAAGGTAACTTATCGATATTTAAAGATATTTTAACGAAAAACGGAAAACGGAAAACGGTATTAAGAAGGCCCTCCCTCTTCCTTGCTGTCCCGGATTTTCCAGTCACCGTCGGTTTTCTCCAGCATGATCTTGTAGCTGGGCCTAAGCAGGGTATAGTCATGGGTGCGGTGGTCCCAAACCTGGATATTCCAGATCAGGTCGGCGGATGCCTGGCGCTCGCTCTGGCGCTGGACGTTGGCGATCCGATAAGAGACTTCCCGGACGTCATAATTTTTCCAGAGTTCCAGGATCTGGCTTTCCAGGCGTCCCAGGTTGGGGTAGGCGGAATGGTAACACGCGAGCCACTTATTGATGTCTTTGTTCAGGTGGGCGGAGCGGATTCTCTCCGCCAGTTTTTCCACCTCCCGCTTCGTGTCGTCCTGGGGGGTGGCCACGGTGGGCGTCTTGGGCGTGGGGGTGGGTTTGGGCAAACGGGCGTACATATAGACCCCGCCCAGGACCAGGAGGACGATGCCCGCCATAAATAAGGCCAGCTTGGGCCGCCGCCGGGGGCGCCGGGAGCGGGGCTCGGAAGTGCGGGGATAAAATAAGGGAGGCCGGGGCGCGGGTTCTTCTTCTTCCGTGGTCACCCGGGCCACCCGCAAGGGCAACCCGCAGTCGGTGCAAAATTTCTGCCCCGCATAAGTCATAGTGCCGCAGCGGGCGCAGGGGCGGACTCCGGTGGCCGAGCCTTTCAGCAATTGACCGCAGCGTTGACAGAAGCGGTGTTCTTCCCCATGAATTAACTGGCACTGTTTACAATAAGGCATCGTTCTCCCTGGGTTAGCGGATATTCCAAAATTTCTACCACATTCCGGGGTGAAAGCAAAGAATATTCAAACAGGTACCCTCCGGGTGGAAAAACTCCCCAAGCCCATGGAAAGACCAACCTTCGGGGGTAAAATAGCCGGAGAGGACCAAATTCCCGAATCCACCCCCTTGACAACCTTAGGCCCCCCGGATATAAATATACGGTTATTACTCAGGAGCGTTAGACCATGAAAAGCTATATGGCCCGGAAAGGCGAAGTGCCGCGTCAATGGTACGTGGTGGATGCCCAGGGCAAGGTGTTGGGTCGTCTGGCCAGTCGCGTGGCCATGGTGCTGCGGGGCAAGAACAAGGCCAATTTTACCCCCCATACGGACGCCGGGGATTTTGTGGTGGTGGTGAACGCCGCCCAGGTGCTCTTGACGGGCCGGAAGCTGGACCAGAAGTGCTACTACCGGCATTCCGGCTACATGGGGGGGTTGAAGACCACCACCGCCCGCCAGCTCCTTAACCGGAAACCGGAAGAGGTGCTGCGCCACGCGGTGCGGGGGATGCTGCCCAAAAACAGCCTGGGCCGGGGTCTGCTGAAAAAATTGAAGATCTACGCCGGGGGCGAACATCCCCACCAGGCCCAGCAGCCGGTTTCTTTAACTTGGGAGGATTGATGAGCGCCGCTAACACCATTCAGGCCACCGGCAAACGCAAGTCCGCCATCGCCCGGGTTTACTTAAGGCCCGGCAACGGCAAAATCGTTGTCAACCATCGGGCCTTCGAAGATTATTTCCCCATGGAGACCACCCGCAACCTGGTGCGCCAGCCTCTGACCCTGGTAAACGCCGGAGCTGAGCTGGATATCCTGATCAACGTCCAGGGCGGGGGGTTGGAAGGCCAGGCCGGCGCGGTGCGCCATGGACTCAGCCGAGCCCTGGTGGGGCTCAATGCCGAGTTTCGGGGCGTCCTCAAAAAAGCCGGGCTTCTCACCCGGGACCCCCGGATCAAGGAACGGAAAAAATACGGCCGCCGGGGCGCCCGCCGGGGTTGCCAGTACTCCAAGCGTTAAATACCGGTCTGCGGTTTTCGGTCTGCGGTCTTCGGTAAAAGTCTGGGGGAACCCGGGCTTTTTCCGTATATAGGGTTAAAAGGGGAAAAGGTGAAAAGGGGAAAAGGCTTAGCCTGGGCCCTTGCCCTTTTCCCCTTTTGAGCTTTTTACCCTTCAATAATTTTGCGACTTTCTTTGCGCCTTTGCGTCTTTGCGTGAGGTCCAAAAATGAAAAAGATCAAAGTGGCAATCATCGGCGCCTCCGGTTACGCCGGCTTAGAACTGGTGCGGCTGCTGGCGCGGCACCCCGGATGTGAACTAACCGCCCTCACCTCCCTGGAATACCCGGGCCGGACCTTTGACCAGGTCTTTCCGGCCCTGTCCGGCATCGTGACGCTGCCCTTCAGCGATTCCGGGCCCGAGGCAATCGCCGCCGCAGCCGAGGTGGTCTTCACTGCAGTGCCGCATCAGGCCGCCATGGGCATGATTCCCGGTTTCCTGGAACGGGGCTGCAAGGTGGTGGACCTGAGCGCGGATTTCCGCTTCCCGGACGCCGGCCTTTATGAAAAGTGGTATCAGCCCCATAGCGCCACCCACCTGCTGGCGGAGACGGTTTACGGCCTGCCCGAGCTGCACCGGGAGGAAGTGCGCCGCACCCGCCTGGTGGGCAACCCCGGCTGTTACCCCACCTGCGTGATTCTGGGGCTGGCGCCCCTGGCCCAGGCCGGTCTGCTCCGGCCCGATTCGGTGATCGCGGATTGCAAGTCGGGCGTAAGCGGCGCGGGCCGCCAGGCCTTGCTGGGCATCACCTTTTGCGAAGTCAACGAGGGCTTCCGGGCCTACAAGGTACTGGAGCACCGGCACACCCCGGAGATGGAGCAGGAGTTGAGCGCGCTCGCGGGAACCCCGGTAAAAGTCACCTTTACGCCGCATCTCGTGCCCATGAGCCGGGGCATCCTGGGGACCCTGTACGCCGGCCTGACCGAGTCCCGATCGGAAGAGGAACTCCGGGAACTCTACCACCGGTTTTATGACGGCCATCCCTTCGTGCGCCTCCATCCGGCCGGCAGGCTGCCGGACACCCGGGACGTCCGGGGCTCGAATTACTGCGATCTGGCGCTAAGGACGGACCCGGAATCCCGCCGGGTCATCGTCCTTTCGGTCATCGACAATCTGAACAAAGGCGCGGCCGGCCAGGCGGTGCAGAATTTCAACCTGATGATGGGACTCCCGGAGACCATGGGGCTGGACGTCATTCCCTTCGTTCCCTGATAGCTGTCAGCTTTCAGCGATCAGCGTTCAGCTAAATAAAGAAGCTATCAGCTCTCAGCGATCAGCTTTCCAGCTAAGTTAAAGATAATTGATTGAAGGGGTGATGCCTGCGTCACCCCTGTTTATTTTTTAATAACAACCAGTAATCAAAGGGATTTTCGGGCGAACCTTGTGTTCGCCCTGAACGCTCGGGGCGAACACAAGGTTCGCCCCGACATTTAATCTCTTTAAATTCAATTCCTTGTTAGCTATAAGATAAGCACCTTATTAAAAAAAGCTGAAAGCTGACCGCTGAAAGCTGATAGCTCAAATGCGCAACATCCGCTTACTCCTGGAATACGACGGCACTTGCTACCACGGCTGGCAGCGCCAGAAAAACGCCCTGACCATCCAGGAGGTGCTGGAAACCGCGCTGGCCAGACTCACGGGGGAGGCTATCAAGGTGCACGGCTCCGGCCGCACCGATGCCGGCGTCCACGCCCGGGGCCAGGTGGCCAATTTTCATACCTCCAGCCACATCCCCCTGAAGGCTTTTTACGCGGGTTTGAATTCGCTTTTGCCCCGGGACCTCGCGGTGCTGGACGCGGCGGAAGCGCCCCCGGATTTCCACGCCCGTAAGTCCGCCCGGTCCAAGACCTATGAATACCGGATTCTGAACCGCAGGCAGCCCTCGCCCTTGAACCGATGTTATGCCTGGGTGGTGCGGGAGGCCCTCGATGTGGAAGCCATGGCTAAGGCTGCGGCCATGCTGCTGGGGGAGCATGATTTTTCGGCGTTCAAGGCCAGCGGCGGCGCGCCTGGCCATGCAGTCCGCCGGGTGTCGGCCGCGGCCTGGCATCAGGGAGACGCCGGCCGCCTCCGGTTCTCCATCACCGCCAGCGGTTTCCTCCGGGGCATGGTCCGCTCCCTGGTGGGCACCATGGTGGAGATCGGTCTGGGGAAGCGCCCCCCCGAGGATCTGGCCGGACTGCTGCAAAGCGGCGACCGGCACGGCGCCGGTCCCACCGCCCCGGCCCAGGGGCTTTTCCTGGTGGAAGTGCTCTATTGAGGGTGGATTATCGGCGAAAGACAAAGGGCCGGGGGCACAGCCGCGGCGATCTGTGCTAAGCCCGGCCCCATCGGGACAATTGTTTAAGGAAATCGTCTATTCTTATTTCGCCAGGGTGAACTTCCCGTCCTTGACCTGGACGATAACCATGGAATCCACGTCCAGGCCGTTATGGTCCTCCGGCGTCAGGTTATAAATCCCGGAAACCCCCACGTAACCTTTGGTCCCCTCGATGGCGTCCCGCAGGGCCTTGGAGTCAGTGCCCGCCTTTTTCATGGCGTTGGCCACGATGTAAATCGCGTCCCAGGCGTACCCGGAGTGGGTGTTGATGGGGAACTGCTTATCGAACTTATACTGGTCCGTGTAGAGCTTGATAAATTCCTGGATCACCTTCTTTTGGGGGTCCGCATCCGGCAGTTCACTCGCGGCCATCAGCTTGGTGGCGGGCATGGCGTCCCCTTCCGAGGCTTTGCCGGCCAACTGGATATACTCCGGCCCCGGCTGGCCGTGGCACTGGAACAGGGGAATCTTGATGCCCAACTGGGCCTTGTTTTTGGCGATGATGGCCCCCGCGGGCCCGATGGTCCAGACCACGATGGCCTGGGGATCGGCGTTTTTGATCTTGGTGAGCTGCGCGGTCATGTCAATGTCTTTGGGGCCGAAGGACTCCTTGGCCACCAGGGTCAGGCCGAATTCCGGGGCCAGCTTCTCCAGCCAGACCACGCCGTCCTTGCCGAAGGGGTCGGATGCGGTGAGCAGGGCCACCTTGGTGAGCTTCTTATCCTTCAGGTAGCCGTAGAGCTTTTTCACCGCGGTGGAGGAGCGCTGGGGGGATTTGAACACGTAATTGAAGGACCCCAGCTTTTCCCCCCCCATGATCACCGGGTCGCCCCCCACGGTCATGAAGGTGGGGATGCCCGCCTCCTCCACGATCTTCTTGACGTTCATCCCTTCCCCGGTGGAGGTGGGGCCGATGATGGCCGCCACCTTATCGGTGTGGATGAATTTCTTGGCAATGGTGGCCGCCTTGGCCGGGTCGCTCTCGGTATCGCCCATCACCAACACGATTTTGCGGCCGTTGATGCCGCCTTCCTTGTTGATCTTGTCCACCACCATCTCCGCCACCAGCTTGGTGGGCGTGCCGATGGGCGCGTTGGGCCCGGACAGGGCGAAAAAGGCCCCCAGCTTGATGGGGTCTTTGGGGTCCGCGGCCTGGGCCGACACGGACACGGCTCCCATCAGGGCGACCGCCACCAGGATGATGATCAGCCTGCTTTTCATGAATGATTCCTCCTCTGGTTTCCTTGGCGCACTCTTCACCTTTACCACAAAAGACCCCCTGGACACAAAGGGATAAAAAAAGATTGCTTATTCAATTCACAATAGTTTCTTCACCAATTCTCGAATCTGCAGCACTATTGCCAATGCTTCTTCAGCTTCAGGCTTATTTATGGTTTCCATGGCCAAATCGCCGGGGTATCGCCCGGCTACGATATATTCATTCAAAATGGCGCCGCCTTCCAGGAGAGGCACAAAGCCTTGGTTATAGTCAGCGCACAGTCCCAGTAACACTACGATGTCGTGTATCTTCTCCAGGGTCCATCCCTGGGCGATTAAGAAGCCTTTTAAGTATTTTTCCGCGGCACTCTGGCAAAGGAAACAAACGGTGCGAAAGGCGGGAGACCCATGGCCCATCTCCCGCTGGGCCACGCCTAGGTTCTCCTCGGCAAAACGCAGCCATTCCGCCGGGGTTTCAACTGGCGGGTTGGACATCTTCTCTCTGGTAAAGGATAATGCCGCGGCCAAAGATATGTTCCGTGTAAAAGGGATTGCCGTCGGCCATATTTCTGGCAACTTCTGCCGGAGTGCGGACCAGCAAATCCAGGCCAAAACGCCGATGCAGGAACAATTTTTCCAATTGCCGGCGAACTTGCCGGTCAGTTTCCGGGCTATCGTGCACCACCAGCAAATCCAGATCGCTCCCCTTCACAACCTTCCCTTGGGCTTGGGATCCGAATAAAACTATTTGGCAGGGATTAATAGCCGCGATAATGCGCTGGCAAATATATTCAATTACCTCAAGAGTTATCTCCTTCACCTGAAGAGATATTTCTCGTTTCATGATGCGGTGACCTGCAGAATGTTTGGGCCTGTTGTGTTTATCCCTTTTCCAAAATTCACCGACCTGTCACCAGGACCCGCTCATGCCCGGGGGGCATCCCGGGGAGCAGACCGCGTCCGAACCCCAATTAAAATTGCCGGAAGGAATCGGCCGGGGCGACACCGTCCCCCGGCCCTCGATCTGGCCGGCGCAGCCGGCCAGGGCCAGCAGCAGCAACAAGGCGCAGAGGCAAACAAGCTTCTTCATACCATCTCCTTCAAGAGGCGTCCGCCTCCGGTTTTTTTATCTATACCACGGAATCTGTGATGCGCGTATCAAAACCTGTGAGTTCTTTGCGCCTTTGCGAGACACTCAAACCACGGAATCAGTAATCCGCGTATCAAAAACCCGTTTGCTCTTCCGGTCCGTCCGGGGCAGCGCGCCGTACTCCACCACCTCCACCGCCGGGGTCACCAGGAGCTTGTGTTTGGCCACGTAAACGATCTCCCGGCCCAGTTCATCGGCCCGGCCCGGCTCCACCCCTTCGCCCCGCTCCACCTTCAGCAGCATGTGGTCCCGGCCCGCGGCGTCCCGGGTCAGGTGGATCTGGTACTCGGAGCCCAGCCCCGGAATCTCGGAGAGAATCTTGTCGATGCTCGAAGGGTAGATGTTCACCGCCCGGAACTTGAACATGTCGTCCGTGCGGCCCCGGATGCGGGAGTGCTTCGGCAGGATACTGCCGCAGGTGCAAGCCCCGGGGATGATGCGGGTGATGTCCCGGGTGCGGTAGCGGATCAAGGGCGCGGCCTCCTTGGCGAGGGTGGTCACCACCATCTCCCCCCATTCGCCGTCGGGGAGGGGTTCCAGCGTCTCCGGGTCCAGGATTTCCAGTAGATAGTAGTCCCCCCAGTAATGGATGCAATCGTGGTCCGGGCACTCGATGCCCGTCCCCGGCCCGTAGAGTTCGGTCATGCCGGGGATGTCGAAGAGCTCCACGCCGCCGAAAAGCTCCGAAATCTTCTTGCGCATGGAGACGCTGGAGCGCTCCGAGCCGTAGATGACCTTTTTCAGATTGATCTTGTCCGCTATGCCCCGCTTGTGGACCTCTTCGGCCATCAAGAGTCCCATGGACGCGGTGCTGCAGAGCACCGTGCTCTGGAGGTCCACCAAAAACTCGCAGTGCATGTCCACGTTCCCCGGCCCCACGGGCACGGCCATGGCCCCGAGCTTTTCCACGCCTGCCTGGAAACCCGCGCCCGCGGTCCAGACGCCGTAGCCCACCGCGATCTGCACCCGGTCCAGGGGCGTGACCCCGGCCATCTCGTAGGCCCTGGCAAAGAAGTGTTCCCAGTCGTCCAGGTCTTTCTGGGTATAGCAGAGAATCTTGCGCTTGCCCGTGGTGCCGGAGGAGGCGTGGATGCGCACGATCTGCTCATAGGGCACGGCCCGGAAAGGGAAGGGGTAGGCGTCCCGGAGGTCCTCCCCGGTGGTCAGGGGCAGCTTCCGCAGGTTGTCCAAAGAACGGATATCGTCAGGGGTGACGCCCGCGGCCTCCAGGCGGCTGCGGTAAAAACTCGAACCTTCGAACGCGTGGCGCACGCTCCACTTCAGCCCCTGAAGCTGGTGGGCGTGAAGTTCGGCCACGGTTTTGAAAGGCGGCATAAAGGTCTGTTTGCGCATGTCCGGTTTTTCCAGTCTGATATTGGTGAGTCCGGCCGCGCCCAGGCGGGACGCGGCCGGGTTGTCGCCGGAGCCCGCGCCCAAAAAGGCCCGGCGCAGCTCCGGGTCCAAGAGCAGCTTGTCGCTCCGGCCCTGGCCCACGATCCTGCCGTTGGCCAACAGATACGCGGATTTGGACGCGGTCAGGGCCCGGGCCGCGTTCTGCTCCACCAACAGGATGGTGACGCCGGCCCGGGTGAGTTGTTTGATAATCTCAAAGATTTCGTCGGTGATCAAGGGGGCCAGCCCCAAAGACGGCTCATCCAGCAGCAGCAGCCGGGGCTGGGCCATCAAGGCCCGGCCCATGGCCGCCATCTGCTGCTCGCCGCCGGACAGCGTGCCGGTGCGCTGGTTAAGGCGCTCTTTGAGCTTGGGGAAGCGGGCAAAGACCTCCTCCAGGCGGCGCCGCATCTCACCCCGGCTGACTTTCAGGGCCAGCGCCCCCAGCTCCAGGTTTTCCCTCACCGTCAGGTCCCCGAACATCTCCCGGCCCTCGGGGCACAGGGCCACGCCCCGAGCGGCCATGGCTGCAGGAGAGGAACCGGTAACATCCTCCCCATCCAGCAAAATCCGCCCCCCCGACGGCGGCGCCAACCCCATCACCGCCTTCAACAAACTCGTCTTCCCCGCCCCATTGGCCCCCACCAGGGCCACGGTCTCCCCCCGGCCGACGGATAGGGACACCCCAAACAACGCCTGCGCCGCGCCGTAGTGGACGGTGAGGTGGTCAATCTCGAGAAGGGGAGGGAGAGAATCTTGAGACATCGTTGATTATTTCGTCATCGTTTCTATGGTTAATTCTATAACCCTAAAAATCCCGAGAGCATCATAATAAGCTCGCTTTGCGTCTTTGGAGTCAGGTATTCCTGCGGGCAAGACCCCAAAATCCGTGGGGTAGCGGCTATCAAGATAAATATCATTTAGGAACATCAAGGCTTCTTGGTCAATTTGCAACTGATCGTCAAGGGAATCTTCTACCATCCGCCGCAATCTGATCAGATTATGGATGCGTGGAATGGGCAGAGAAGCAGCGGCCAGTAAGGCTTTCAACCCCTTTTCCACCGCCTGTTGGGCATGGAAGCAAACCATGGCATAGATTTTAGCTTCCAGGAGAACTTCAGCGCTTTTCAGATCATCCCTGGCATGTTGGAGCCAGGTTTCAGCGATGCTCCCAGTCATAGATGGTGACTCCGGTATTTAAAATCTGCCTCAAAAACGACGCTGGTTCCTCCGCCAGTAATGCCGCTTCTTCCGGTGTGTAGTAAAGGATATCCAAACCGATGTTTTGATCCAATTCCCGGAGCAGGCGGCGCACCTTAATTCTGCGGTCCACCGGACGGTCCCTGGAAGGGGCGATGATCAACAGGTCCAGGTCGCTGTCGGCATCGGCCTTTCCCGATACCCTGGAGCCGAACAGGACCAAGCGCTGCGGCTCAATTTCCCCTTGCAGCCTATCCAGGATGCTCTGAATGATGTTTTGAAGCTGTTCATCCATGAGATTTGCCAGCCTATGCAGGTTTACTATAAGGAACTTCCACCTCCAACATCGGAAAATGCCGGGCATTCAAAGTAACTAACCGGGCCTGGTGAATCGTCGCGGTGGCGGCAATGAGGGCGTCGGCCAGGCCCACGCCGTGGCTGGGGCCGTAATCCCGGCGGTAGAGGCCGCCTTTTTGGGCGATGGCCGCGTCCACGGGGATGATCTCCATGGCGGCCAGAAACTTCACCAATCTGCTCCTCTCTGCTCCCTCCCGCACCCCGGCGTAGAGTTCCGCCACCGTCATCGCCGAAACGAGGAGGGATTCGGCATGGGACTCGAGATAAGTCGCTGCTTCCTCCCGATCCCGCAAGTAATCCACCACTACGTCCGTATCCAGTAGAAGACGCGGAGTCATTGCTATTCCGAGAGGGGAAAGCGGTCGAATTCCCGGCGCAAGGCCTCGAAATCAGGGAGATCGTCTCTATCCTTCCACATCCCCCGGGCTTGCTCCAGCATGGCCCGGCGGTCCCGGGGCTGATGCTTGCCGATAAAGTCGTCAATGGCCCGGCGGATCAATTCACTCTGCTTCTGGCCGGTCTGCCGGGACAGGTCGCGCAGCGCTTCTCGCTCTTTCTCCGTTAAATAAATCTGGGTCCTGACCATGGAGCCACCCCTTCAAGGGTTAATGATGTATATTAATAATGTATAATAATTTTCTTTTTGTCAATTTCCAGAATAATTATCCAAGTAATAATCGTGGCACAGCCTTTCCAGGCTGTGCCCAAAAGTGTTCCTGCTAGGCTGGAAAGCCCGAGCCACCAAAGATGGCCCTCACCGCCCCGCCATTCCGGACTTGTTGATCTTCTTAGAGGTTCTGTCGTTGTTGCGGTTATTCTGGTTATCCAAGGCCTTTCCGCCCTTAAGGACCTTGCCGAAAGCCGTCAGAAACTGCTGCCAGGCCTTCTTTCCTTCCTTTTCCTGGTCCTGGGGATAGGTGAATTGGATCTTGAGGAACTGGCCTTGGTAGGCTGTGAGGAGAATATGGGAAGTCCGCACCCCGGCGTAGGCCACGCCTTTCCCCGGGGGGATGCTGAAGGTAAAGGTGGCGCTGAGTGCGGGAAGTCTGGGGTTCCCGGGCGGGAGATAGGTTTCCCCTTCGGAGACTTTCTTCACGTCCCGGTAGTTGCCGGACTTTCCCAGCAGCAAAATTTCGGATTTCACCTCCTCGAAATGGGTGCGCACCGCCTGGGTGAGGCCGGTGCCCAAATCCTTCAAGCCGTTGTCATAAATATAAATATCGGCGATGGGCAATGGTTTGCCGGCGTAGCGGTAACTGACCCCCAGTTCCGGGAGGTCGTATTTCTTCATCCCCATCCTGGCCAGGGGCCCCAGGGTCTGGGGGAAGGTGATGCCGGTCCGGGGTTCAATTGCAGGAGTGCCCGGGGATTCCTGGGCCGCGGCGGGGATGGCCAGACCGGACAGCAACCACAGGGCCAGAAAGATTTTAATCAGCACGATTTCCCTCCTGGAAATCTTCCAAGCTGCAAACAGACATAATCTTTTACGAAAAACGAAAAACGGGAAACGGAACACCGCATTATAAGCCGCTTCCGTTTTCCTGACAAGCAAGGACCGGCCCGGCGGCCCGGGGCTGGCAAATTTCTTCAGGGAGGTTATATTATTAAGAAGTGCGCCTTAAAGATTTATGAGGAGAAATTTGCAGATGAGTATGCAGCATTACCACGTTGACCCATACACGGAGGCGGTGGATGGGCCGGTGCAACTGGTCACCGCGGTTCTGCCCCATCCCTTGCACGGCCGGCTGGTGGAACGCCTCATTCTCTGGGTGCGGCCCCACGTGGACTGGAAGGGCCGGCACTATAAACTGACCTGGTGGGGCAACGGGGTGGCCTACTACGAGCCGGCGGGCCGCCCGGGCTCAGGGGCAAAGGCCCACAGCCAGCCTTAACGGGCACAGGCGCCCCGCCTGTGCCCTTTTCCGTGCTAAAGTTCCCGCAGCTTCGCCAACGCGGCCTCCAGGTGCTCCAGGATTTGGTAATGGGGCTCGCACTGGAGGCAAGGAACGATGTTGTCCCGGCCCCGGGCGGTGAAAACGGTTTCCCGGGTCCCTTCGCACTGGCAGTTTTGGGCGGCCTGCCGCACTGCCGCCATCAGTTGGGGTAGGGTCAAATTATCGAGATCCAATTTTAGGCTCCTTTGGAGAAAGTGATTACCGAACAATATCATCATCCCCTTCACCCCCTGCAATACCTCAGCCCCGGAACAGCCGGATATTCTCATAACCACAGGATATATTTCGGTTTATTCTGACCACTGGCCACCGGCCACTGACAACTTTTGTTGACAGACCGCGCTTCAACTTGACATCCCGATAAACGGTGTTAACTTGAATAGGATTCCTGAAGAATCTTCCTCCAAGAAAGGGGTGAGAGATGCGAGCGCCAAGGATTCTTCTTTTAACCTTAACCGTAGTGGCCGTCGTCCTCCTGGCCGCGGCTCCCGGTCCCGGCCAGCAGCCGTATCCACCCCGGGGCACGGTGTCCGTTGAGGTCACCGGCGTGGCCGCGGGAGTGGGCGTCAGTTGGGGCTCGGGCACCCTGTCCTACGGGGGCCAACGATATCCTTTTAGAATCAACGGCCTCTCCGTGGGGGACGTGGGCATCTCCAAGGCCCGGGCCGTGGGCACGGTCTATAACTTAAATAACGCGGCGGATTTTCCCGGCAATTACGTGGCCGTGGGCGCCGGGGTGACGGTGGCCGGAGGCGTGGCCGGCCAGACCATGCAGAACCAGAAAGGGGTGGTCATCGACCTTTTCTCCACCACCCAGGGAGTGCAACTGACCATCGGCCCCCAGGGTTTCAGCATCGAGATGAGATGACCGGGACCCGGTTGGCCGCAGACGGCAATTAACTCCAAAAAAATCTCTGCGCCTGTTTTTTTAAGGCCATTTCTTTTAAACTGGATCACCGATTTGCCGATAAGAAGGCTTATAAGAAACGCGCAACCAATATAAACCCAAAGGAAAGGACAACATGATGGGCACCAAAAGAGTTCTTTGTTATCTGGCAGTGGCGGCGATGCTTTTGGGCGCGGTATACACGGTTGGGGCCCAACCCAAGGATCCCTACCCCCTCGGAGAATTGACCCTTGAGAGCACTCAGGTGGCGGCAGGCGTGGGCGTAACCTGGGGCGACGGTATCTTGAAGTTCCAGGACAAACAATATGCCTTTACCGTACGCGGTTTGGACGCGGGCGCGGTGGGCATCAGCAAGATCAGCGCCAAGGGCGACGTCTATAACATGAAGAGCGTGGCGGATTTTCCGGGCCACTACGTGGCGGCCCAGGCGGGCGTGGCGGTGATCAAAGGCGAGATCGGCCTGTTAATGCGGAATGAAAAGGGCACGGTCATCAACCTGAAGGCCACCCAGAAGGGCGTGCAGCTGAGCCTGGGAGCCCAGGGCCTGAACGTTGTTATGAAGTAGCAAGCTCGGGTAACACGAAGTCTCTTTTGCCAATTAGGCTTAAGAGAGATTAATTCTTGAGGGCGCGACCGACGTTGCGCCCTCAGTTTTTCTAGGCAATAGCACTCATACGCCCCAGATAGGCTTCCAGGACCAGGGGATTGACCCGCACTTCCTGAGGCGTGCCCGCGGCGATGCGGCAGCCGCCGTCCAGCACCACCACCCGGTCCGACACGCCCATGACCATCTCCATGTCGTGCTCCACCAGGATCATGGTCTTGCCGTAAAGCCGCATCTGCCGGATGAGGCCGGCGATCCGGGCGGTCTCCTCGGGATTGAGGCCCGCCACCGGTTCATCCAACAGGGTGAGCTCCGGCTGGGACACAAAGGCCCGGGCCATCTCCACCCGTTTTTTGTCCCCGTAGGGGAGCGCGCCCGCGGGCATGGCCGCCTTGTCCGCCAGACCGAAGGTGTCCAGGGCTTCCAGGGCCGTGAGCTTCAGGCGCCGCTCCCGGTTGCGCAGGCCCGGCAGCCGGAGCAGGGCCTCCAGGAAGGAGTCCCCGGCCTGGATGGTGAGGCCGCAGAGCACGTTATCCAGCACCGACAGCCGGGGAAAGAGGCGCAGGTTCTGGAAAGTGCGGGAAATGCCCAGGCGGGCCACCCTATTGGCAGCCAGCCCGGCGATGTTTGCGCCTTCAAAAAGAATTTCTCCTCCATCCGGTTTAAGGACCCCGGAGAGGCAGTTTAGCAGCGTGGTCTTGCCCGCGCCGTTTGGGCCGATGAGCGCGGTGACCTGGCCCCGCCCCGCGCGGAAGCTAACCTCCGACAGGGCCGGCAGGCCCCCGAAGTGCTTGCTGAGGTTAGATATTTTTAGAAGAGGTGTTTTTCCGTCTTGTTCCATGAAAAATGAATTCAAGATTAAAAAAATAAGTGGCACAGGCGTCTCGCCTGTGCTCATTTTCGGTTACTTTTTATCTAAGATTTTCATGATCGCTTTACATAATCCCTCACAGCTTATTTGCCTATTTTTGTAAACATGAACCGTTTCCACAAGATCTCTAAAGTTTAATAACCCGCCAACCCTTTTCTCCAATTCTGTTTGTAATTTCTGATCGTGACCTGGACAGAATGTCCCTGTTGTTTCACCTTCGCATCCACATTCACAAATCGGCATTTTTCCCTCCGGGATTATTATGAATTATTTTATGCACAGGCGAGACGCCTGTGCCACCGAGGTCATCTTGATATTTTAAAGAGCATTCTTTCTACCCTACCCTACGGTGAAGGGTGATAGGAGACGAAGGGCTACGCTCTGTGCTTATTTAGGTGGTGCTTCCGCCTGCGTCTGCCAGAGCCGCCAAGCGCGCTAACTCAGCCAGGCCCACAAACTTGACTTTTACACCCTGGAACTCTCGATCATAAGCGCGATCAACATCATGCGCGACTACCAAGTTTTCTCCCTGGGGATACTGTGTTCTAAATGACTTCAGATTGGTCGGATCAAAATCCGCGGCCGTCCATTTGCACTCGATGGCAGTGGGCGCCTCCGGCTTCCTCCGGAGGATAAAATCCACTTCATGCCCCCGTTTATCCCGCCAATAGGAGACTGGCCGGGGTTGCCGGTGGGCCTGGATTTCATTCAACACCAAATGCTCCCATAGAGGGCCGTGATCCTCCAGCCGCAAGGATTCCCACCCCCGATAGTAGCAGATAAAGCCGGTATCGAAGGCATAAACCTTGGGAGCCGCCACTATCTCCGTGGGGCGGTGGGAACTGAAGGGCCGGATCACCTGCATCAGGAAAGTAGCCTCCAAGACCTGAAGATAATTGACAATAGTCGAGCGACTCACTTCGCAGGGACGGGCGAAGCTGCTGGCCTCGAAAATGCCGCCGCTTCGCAACAGTAACAATTCGATAAATCTCAACAAAGCCTGCCGTCTTTCCAAACGAAAGAGCTCTTGAATATCCTTGGCCCAATACGAGTCCAACCACTCTTGAAAATCCCGTTCCGGAATTCCTGACGCCAGGAAAAAGGGAGGCAGGCCGCCTTGCAGAAAACGATGCTCAAGATCAGTCTGTTGAAAATCCACCAGGTCGGCAAAGTTCATCGGGGTCAGCCAGACTTCCGCTTTCCGGCCGGTTAGGGTGTCTCGAAATTTAGCCGTCGCCCCTAAGGTGGAAGAACCGGTAGCCAACACTTTCACATCCGGGAAGTAATCAGCAGCAATTTTCAACAGTTCTGATGGGTTAGCCAGACGCTGGATTTCGTCCAAGACGACGGTACGGTTGCGCAATCCGGCCAGGAAGGATTGCGGATCTTCCATCTGGCGCCTTTCTCGGGGCAGCTCGCAGTCGAAGTACTCGATTCCCGGCAGGCTTTGGCAAAGATACGTCTTTCCCACCCGCCTAACCCCTGCCAGCAACACCACTGACCTCTGTTGCCAAGCCCTGCTTATTTGCTCCAGCCAAAAGCGTCTCTGTACCATATGCCAACACTTTAGCATTCAGTGCTACTATTTGCAATTCTATTTGCAATTAGTATGGTCAAAGCTTATCGTTTCCCTGACCCCTGACCCCTGACCCCTGACCCCTGACCCCTGACCCCTGACCCCTTCCCCTAACCCCTGGCCCCTCCATCTCCCCCCGCGGCCAGCCGCCGCCGGGCCAGGCGGATTTTCACCAGGTCCGCCAGGCCGGTGATGAACCCCTGGGGCAGGAAGATAAGGATAACCACCAGGATGAGGCCGTGGATGATGTCCATGTAAGTCTCGAAGAATTCCAGGAAGTGGGGCAGAATGGTGATCAGGGCCACCCCGAACAGCGTTCCCCAGATGGAGCCCAGGCCGCCCACCACCACCATGATGACCAGGTCCAGGGATTTGAAGATGCTGAACCCGTCCGGGTTGACGTAGCCGAAATAGTGGGCATATAAGCTCCCGGCCACGGATGCCAGGACCGCGGAGAGCACGAAGACCCGCACCTTGTCCCGCT
>Ga0233425_10000945_pt1 | contig 69521 bp, 63 predicted proteins | sample Watercolumn_Towu_2_FD_181712 | JGI IMG/M metagenome (GOLD analysis project Ga0233425, IMG submission 181712) | Freshwater microbial communities from Lake Towuti, South Sulawesi, Indonesia - Watercolumn_Towuti2014_140_MG | ecosystem: Environmental > Aquatic > Freshwater > Lake | place... | reverse complement strand
GGCTGAGGTAGTCCAGGCCGACCCTTTCAAGGAACCCGAGTTTCAGGTTTATCTGCCTGAGTATCTCCTTTGCAGTATCCCTTTGGAATGGCGATACATCAAGATCCCCGAAAAACCGAATAGCATCTGAAACCGGCATACTGCAGAGTGCCGCGATATCAACCCCGGCAAGCCTGTAAGCAAGCGCTTCTTTCCTCAACCTTTTGCCGCCGCAATCCCGGCAGGTTACAGGCCTTCTGTACCGGCTGAGAAATACCCTTACATGAAGTTTATATCTCCTTCCCTCCATATCTTCAAAAAAGTCATCTATCCCGTGGAAATTTCCTGCCCCCTTTAAAAGCAGGAGCTTCTCCTGTTCGGAAAAGGCCGAATATGGCTTATTGATATCGAGGTGGTTTTTTTTGGCTTTTTTTAAAAGCTGATCCTTCCACCACCGGTATGCAGGCTTGTTCCATGGCTCAATTAGTCCATCGGCCAATGAGAGCGACTTGTCAGGCATTATAAGGTCTTCATCATAGGAGAGGGTATTGCCGAAGCCCTTGCAGGCGGGGCAGGCGCCGACCGGGTGATTGAAGGAAAAGAGAATGGGATACGGCCGGGGCAGTTCGATTTCGCATTCGTCGCATGCGTTCTCAGAAGAAAAGCTGTGAACTGTGTGCTGTGCGTGGCGGACTGAATCATTAACTGCGTCAATAAGTATTACCTTGATTTTGCCTTTTCCTTCGCTCCATGCCATTTCAATGGAATCGGCAAGGCGCGGCTCATCGCGTATAATAAGCCTGTCGAGGACAATGTCGAGGGAGGAATTGCCGGAGAGGGATGAGATGTCAATGATTTCACCATCATGCCATGCCCTATAAAAACCCTGCTTTTTCAGCATTTCAGCCGGGTCTGCGGACTGAAAGATAATGACCGCCTTTTTCTCCGGATGCTTTTCAAGAAGTTCCGAAACTACCTGTGAAGGATCCCACATGCGTATCTCTTTTCCGCATTGCGGACAGAAAGGTGCGGCGATTTTTGCATACAGGAGTCTGAAGAGGTCATAAATCTCGGTCAGAGTCCCGACTGTTGAGCGGGAACCCCTGACGGGATTTTTTTGTTCAAGGGCGATCGCCGGTCTTACGTTATGAATAGCGTCAACTTCCGGCCTGTCGAGTTTTTCAAGGAAGAGCCGTGCATAAGTGGACAGGGATTCAAGGAACCTCCACTGCCCTTCCGCAAAAATCGTGTCGAATGCGAGCGAGGATTTGCCCGAACCTGAAACCCCGGTTATTGCGATTACCTTGTTGTGAGGAAGGCTCAGGTAAAGGTTCTTGAGATTGTTCTGCCTGGCGCCCTCTATTATGAGATTTCTGACCGGCATCCCCTGATAAGAATTATTTATAAATCAATTGCATGGATTAAATCTCTTCCTTGAACAGGTCCGTACTCAGATAGCGTTCGCCAGTGCTCGGGAGGATTACAACTATGGTCTTTCCTGCATTTTCATAGCGCTTTGCAAGTAACAGAGAAGCCCAAACCGCAGCTCCCGATGAAATGCCGCACAGTATCCCTTCCTGTTTTGCCATTGCCTTTGCTGTTTCAAAGGCCTGTTCATTGGTTACCGGAATGATCTCATCAAAACATTTTGTATTCAGTACCTTCGGGACAAATCCTGCGCCAATTCCCTGGATTTTATGAGGGCCGGCTTTGCCGCCGGACAGGACAGGAGAATCCGCGGGTTCAACTGCAACAACCTTCACTGACGGCTTTCGGCTTTTCAGCACTTCCGAAACACCTGTAATCGTGCCGCCTGTTCCTACACCCGATACAAAGATATCAATGCCTCCTCCGGTATCTTTCCATATTTCCTCGGCGGTTGTCCTCCTGTGGATCTCCGGATTGGCGGGGTTGCTGAACTGGTCAGGCATATACGCGTTTTTCGTGTTGGATACAATCTCCTGTGCCTTGCTGATTGCTCCGCGCATACCTTCACTTCCCGGTGTAAGTACAATCTCCGCGCCGAGATGTTTCAGGAGCTTGCGTCTTTCAAGGCTCATTGTTTCCGGCATTGTGAGAATAATGCGATACCTTTTTACCGCACACACGAATGCAAGTGCTATCCCGGTGTTGCCGCTTGTTGGTTCCACAATGACCATATCCTTTGTGATAAGCCCCTGCATCTCCGCGGCCTCAATCATGGAATGCCCGATGCGGTCTTTCACGCTTCCAAGGGGATTCCTGAATTCAAGCTTTGCCAGAACAGTTGCATCAGAGCCGCTTGTAACTGACCGGAGCCTGACTAAAGGAGTACAGCCTATGGTCTTTGTAATGTCGGCGAATACTCCAGGCATATTCCCCCCATCTTTCATTGGTTTTTTGCCTTGTAGACAAGCTCGGGTTTTTTCAGGAGAACCTTTGTATCCGGTGGCACTGATTCGGTTATCCACACATTTCCGCCAATGACCGAGCGTGTCCCGATGACCGTCTCTCCTCCCAGAATGGTAACCCCTGCATAGATGATAACATCGTCCTCAATGGTGGGATGACGTTTCTTGAATCTGAAGCTTTCTCCCGCGTCTTTTGGCAGAGAGAGCGCCCCAAGCGTAACCCCCTGGTAGAGTCTTACCCGTTTCCCGATATCGGTTGTTTCTCCAATTACAACTCCAGTCCCGTGATCAATGAAAAAGCTTTCCCCTATATGTGCCCCTGGGTGTATATCTATACCTGTCATACTGTGCGCATATTCAGTCATGATCCGTGGAATAAGCGATACCCCCTGCTCGTGCAGAAAATGCGCTATACGGTAGACTGCAATGGAAAACAGTCCGGGATAGCTGAATATTATTTCGTCAAAACTTTTTGCTGCCGGGTCTCCTTCATAAGCGGCACGGACGTCGGTGGCAAGAATCTTCCTTAACTCGGGCATTTCCCGTAAAAACTGTATGGCAATTTCCTGGCCCCTTTTCTCACAGTTGATGCACGGGAGTTCCTTGCGCAGGCATTCGTGGCGCAACGCTAGGGTTATCTGTTCTGAAAGAGAGGAGAAAAGACTGTCAGTTTCCTGGCCCATATAATATTCCAGGGTTATCTCATCAACCCGCTTGCGGGTGAAGTATCCGGGGAAAAGTATTCGTAATGCCGTGTCTATGCTTTGGATTACCGCTTCGCGGGAAGGAATGGGCTCCGCGTCAACATGGTCAAAATATGCCTTGTTAGAGCATGATTTTACAAGTTCATCAACAATCCCGGGAATTTCTTCCCGGAGTCTGTGTGCTGTTCCCCGTAGAATATGGCATTGTTCATCCCTGAAATTGTCCATAGCAACCTCACTTTCTCGCTGACTATCCCTTTATTGCTTTCTGCAGAAAAAACACTTCATTCTTAGCGCCTGTCAGACAGGAAATCACCAAGCCGCCCCCTGCTGTGTTCATCCTCATGACAGTAAATGCACAGATTTTCCCAGTTGGAACCATCCGTGGGATTATTTGCCGGATTTCCATCCTTGTGGTGAACAGTCAGAAGATGCCTGTCTTTATGATCGAATTCCCTTGCGCATTTGGCACAGATAAGCCCGTGTATTCTTAAAGACTGTTCCCTGTAATTGCTTGACGGAGCATTTGTTTCCTTTAATTCCCTGACAATCTCTTCAACAGACTTGCCGGTGGCTGCCTTTTTTACAGGCTTTTTGCGCACGTTATACCGTTTGCTTCTCATGCTTTAAAGTGTCATTTCAGCTATTTGCGCCAGCATTCATGGCATTCCCATGAATGTGTATGATTATTAAACCATATTGCATCCGCAAATTCAGCTCTGTTTCCGTTGCTTTTCATCTGATCACATTTGCCAGTGGTTCCGCATGCGGGACAGTTCATTTCTTTTCCGTGCTGGTGCTGGCTTTTTGTCCATTCATTCTTCAATGCCTTCTGTATTCCGAGGTAGAGATCATATCCGTTGCATGAACCGCAGAGTATATTTTCAGCCTCTATCCATTGTACAATCCTGCTCTGAAACCGGTTTACTGCTGCCCTCATTTCATCTTCTGTAAACTCGTTAAAGCCTCTTTTGCTTTCCTTCATTCTGCCTCCTCGCTGACATCCTTCGGCAAGCTCAGGATGACAAATGCCAAGGTGAGCCTGCCGAACCATCCTTCCCGTTGGAAAAGCGGGTTCAGGAGGTATTTTTTCAAAAATGCTGTCATTATTATGGAACCGTTAATATTATCCCAGATTATTAATAAAAATGTCATTCAGTTACAATAGATGACATGATTCAGGTCAGCGGTCTCTCAAAGACATACGGAACACAGGTCATATTCGATAACGTCTCATTCTCGGTCAACTCCGGTGAACGTATTGGCCTTGTAGGCAGGAACGGCCACGGAAAAACAACCCTGCTAAGGATGATAACTGGAGAGGAAATGCCGGATTCAGGAGTTGTCAGCATTTCTAATAACTACGCGGTGGGCTATCTTTCACAGCACCTTGAATTCAGCGAAGAATCTGTCCTGAAGGAGGCCTGTCTCTGTCTGAAACCTGCTGAAGACGGCAGGGACGAATCGTATAAGGCAGAGAAGATACTTGTCGGCCTCGGGTTCCCGGAAGAGGATTTTTTACGGCATCCCCTTGAATTGTCCGGAGGATTCCAGGTGCGTCTGAACCTCGCGAAACTGCTTGCCTCTGAACCGGACCTGCTTCTGCTTGATGAGCCGACAAACTACTTGGATATAGTTTCGGTGAGGTGGCTTTCCAGGTTCCTGAATGACTGGAAAGGGGAGCTTGTTCTGATTACCCATGACAGGGAATTCATGGATGGGGTGACGACCTATACCATGGGCATTCATCGAACCAGGATACGCAAGATAGCAGGCCCTACCCATAAGCTTTATCAGCAGATCCTCATGGAGGAAGAAGTATACGAACAGACCCGTGTCAATGAAGAAAAACGCAGAAGGGATGTGGAGCAATTTATCAACCGGTTCAGGGCGCAGGCAACCCGCGCAAGGGCGGTCCAGTCGAAAATAAAGGCTCTCAGGAGGAAGGAGAGGCTTGAAAAAATGTCAGCACCGGATGAGCTGGAATTTAAATTTTCAGCTGCTCCTTTCCTGGGTAAATGGCTTATTGACGTTAAGGATCTTTCTTTTTCCTTTCAGTCCGAAAATCATCCTCTCATAAGCGGACTTAATCTGACAATAGGGAAAAATGACCGGATAGCGGTTATCGGAAAAAACGGTAAAGGCAAGTCAACCCTCCTGAATCTTCTTGCCGGGGAGTTAAAGCCGCTCAAAGGAGAAGTGCTTCACCATCAGCATATGCAGCTTGCCTATTTCGGCCAGAACAATATTGAACGGCTCACTCCTGAAAATACTGTAGAAGAAGAGATGCTCTCCGCGCTTACGGATTACAACAGAAACGCGGCACGGAATATATGCGGCATAATGATGTTTGAAAGGGACAGCGCCCTCAAAAAAGTAAGAATACTGTCTGGCGGCGAAAAAAGCCGTGTTCTTCTGGGCAAGCTGATAGTCAGTCCTGCCAACCTGATTCTTCTGGATGAACCGACAAACCATCTTGATATGGAATCTGTTGACTCGCTTCTGGAGGCGATTGATGACTTTGAAGGCGCGGTTGTAATTGTAACCCACAGCGAGATGATTTTGCACGCTGTGGCAACGAGGCTTGTGGTTTTCAATGACGGGCGGATAAAGGTTTTTGATGGTACCTATCAGGACTTCCTTGACAGGGGCGGGTGGAAAGATGAATCAACGACTCCGGAATGCGCGAGCCAGATTCCTTCGCAAAAGGGCAATGATGCAAACAGAAAGGAAACGCGCAGGATAAAGGCTGATTTAATCAACAGCAGATCCAGAACGCTGGGTCCCCTTCAGTCAAGAATCTCTGAAGTTGAAGATACAATTGTACAGTATGAACAGCAGATTGAACAGGATACCCGCCGGCTGGTCAGAGCCTCTGAGCAAGGGAACGGAGAACTGATCAGAAGCCTCTCTCTTTCCCTTCACAATGCCAACAAACAGATAGACCTGCTGTTCGTTGAACTTGAAACGCTATCCGAAGCGTATAATTCAAACTCAAGGGATTTCGAGGAGAGGCTGGCTCAGCTGAAGGAAACCGGAAGGCAGTAACCCTTGATACTTCTGATTTATCCTCCTGTTGCAAAGCCTTGTGAACCACCGGCCGGGATTGCAAGGCTCTCAGGAATGCTTGGCTTTCATGGAGTCAAGCACCTTCTTATTGATGCGAATATAGAGGGCCTGCTTCATGTTATACAGGGGCCTTTGCCTTCAGAGGAATATGAAAGCGTGTGGACCCGCCGTGCCTTTCGTAATCGTGAACGTAATCTTGCCGCCATGAGAGACCCTGGTCTCTATCGCCAAATTGACCGTTATGCCAGGGCTGTCAGAGATATCAGCCGTGTGCTTGGTAAGGTTTCTGCTCAAGGGGAGATTATCGGATTGGCTGATTACGCACATCACGATTCTTCTCCTTTGCGGAGCAGCGATCTTCTTGCCGCAGCAGAAAATCCTGAATTAAATCCCTTTTATCCTTATTTCAGTACAAGGCTCCGAACGCTTTTTCATGAGCAGGGATTCCATGCGGCAGGAATCTCGGTGAATTACCTGAGTCAGGCATTGTGCACTTTCGCGATCATCGGATTCATCCGGCGTGAATTTCCAAAACTTAAGGTAATCCTTGGCGGCGGGCTGGTTACTTCGTGGATGAAAAGTCAGCTGTGGAGCAATCCTTTTTCCGGGCTGGCAGATTGTATAGTGGAAGGCCCCGGCGAAAAACAGCTGTTTTCTTTCCTTGGTTTGGATGTGATCCTGGAGAAAACATACCGGCCTGATTACAAAGCATTCCCGATATCGAGTTACCTGTCTCCATGCTTTATCCTTCCCTATAGCGCCTCATCAGGCTGTTACTGGAACAAGTGCGCGTTCTGTCCGGAAAAAGCCGAGGACAGCCTTTATCTCCCTGTACCAACGCGCCGGGTTATTGAGGATATCCGTATTCTTGCCCAAGAGACAAGTCCCGGACTTGTCCATCTTCTCGACAATGCGATCAGCCCGTCACTCTTGGATGCCATTTCCAAAGAAAATCTTCCTGTGCCATGGTACGGATTCGCGCGCGTTGATTCCCGTCTGAGCAGCCCTGATTTCTGTATGTCGCTTAAACGCTCGGGGTGCGTCATGCTTAAACTTGGGATTGAATCAGGAGATCAGGGAGTGCTGGACAGACTGCGGAAGGGCATTATTCTCGGGGATGCTTCTTCCGCGCTGAAGAACCTGACGAAGGCGGGGATTAAAACCTATGTGTATCTTATATTCGGCACACCTGAAGAAACGGAGGAGTCAGCAAGGAAGACTCTTGAATTTACTGTAAAGCACAGCGGATTTATAAGCTTTCTCAACCTTGCGATATTTAACATGCCTTTATCCGGAGCCTCATATCCTGGCGTGAGAACGAAAAAGTTCTATGATGGAGACCTTTCCCTTTATACCGACTTTATTCATCCCGGCGGGTGGAACAGAAGGCGTGTCCGGTTGTTCCTGGATCATGAATTCAGGAAACACCCTGCGGTTTCCGCAATCCTCAGACGGAATCCGCCTGTATTTACCTCGAACCATGCCCCGTTTTTTTAATCTGACAATTCCCTTTGGTCTTGCCGCAGGGTTTTCCATTGCAGCGCTTCAGAGTTTCTTCCTGAGCGACAGATGTATGGTAAAGTCAGGCGCTCCTGCGGTGTTAACATCCTCAGTGAAGAAAATATCCAGGCTGCTGCTGCCTGAATGGTATCTGCCGCCGAAAGAAAGGAGAACTGCTGTCCTGTCAACAGCCGGTATGCCTGTGTTTGGGAAAGGAGAATTCTGCGCCCATATCTGTCCGATAAAGCTTATATCTTTTACGAAAGCCGCTTCCAGGGCAATCCCCCCGTAAAGGGATTCATGGAGGTCAACTTTTTCATATCCCCGGAGGTCGCCGGGGAAGATTATCCCGGCATTGATGAATGATTTCATATTTCCCCCAAGGTTTTTGTCCATCAATAAGGCAAGGCCTGCATCAAGCGACCCGTTTCCGTAGCCAGTCCTGGAATTTCCTGACGGCAATTCAATATCGCCTTTCACGCTTATGGCAGGGTCTCCCCTGACAACCGGCAGTTTAGCTGAAAGACGGATATCTCCAATGCCGATGTTGCCGCTTTCTCCCTTAATGACAGTGACGTTGCCCCTTTTAACTTCATAAAGAAACTTATTATCCGGCCGTTCGCTTCTCCCGTAATCAGGAAACCCAAATGCGCTGTGATAGGTTTTGAGGGCGCCGTCAAGTATCCCTGAGTTAATGCTGAGAAATGGCATATCTGCTCCAATTTCAATCATTCCGCCGCACACTTTTTTTACGCGCAAATTCAGCTCGGAAATCTCCATATCAAGACCTATTGACCACAAAGCTGTTTGTTCTGAAAGGTATACGCTCGAATAAGACAGATTTACTGACAGTGAGTCTTCAATTAAGGCAGATTCCATGAAGGGTGCATCGAAAGTGGAAAACAGCGGGAACTGATTTCTTGACTGAAAAGGTCCGTCAAACGAGTTAGAGATACAAGGCTGCAGTGTTATAGCTGCGAGGATTGTCAGCAGAAACAGGATTGGCTTGCGATAGCGGCTTATCGTTATTATTAAAGGTTTCATAATAGTTTGTGTATTCCTATGGGTGTCATTCCCGCAGGTCTTTAGCGGGAATCCATTGGTTCCAAGCCTATGGATTCCCGACTAAGAACCTCGGGCATGACGGATAAAAAACAAAAACCTGTAAATACTATTACCAAGGAGTTCATAAGTAAAACCACATCGACTGTAAAATCTCCCCTTTCCCTTCTTTGCCAAAGAGGGGGATATTGCCTCCCTTTGGCAAAGGGAGGACAGGAGGGGTTTTTTTAAATAATGTGACCTTTCTTATGGTTTTATTAATAATTATTTTAAGACTGCTGATAACACTATCCGCAGTTTCAGCACGCTGGTGATTATATCATATTGCTATAGCCCGGATTGGCGGTATGCTGGAAATAATAGGGAGTTTTCCTGAAGTTAGAGGGTTACTTGACAGTGCGAAGCAGTTGTTTTAATGTGAATGAAGGTATTTTCCTGTTTTCAAACTGGCAGCATATGCGAAAAGGGAGGAGTTTGGAATGGCAAGAACAAGAAAAAAGACGAGAACTGGCGACACTGTAAAAGTAAATTACACATGCAGATTATCCAATGGCACAGTAATTGATTCTTCAGCAGAGGGCGACCCCCTTGTATTTACACTTGGTAAGGGAGAGGTGCTGAAAGGTCTTGAGGAATTGATTAACGGGATGAAAATCGGCGAAATAAAAACCGTTACTGTCCCGCCTGAAAAGGCTTACGGAGCCTACAATTATGCATGGGTAATTGAAATCGGGCTTGACAGGCTTCCTGAAAACTGCAACCCGGAACCGGGAGTTCAGATAGAATTAACCAGAGAGAATGGGCAGCCCATGGTTGCAATGGTTAAAAGGGTGTCACAATCAAGCGCAACGCTTGATTTCAATCATCCCCTCGCAGGCAAGGAACTGGTATTTGAGGTCAGCCTGCTGGGATTTGCGTAACTGACCAGCTTCAATTATCCCCGGGAAATTACAAAAAAGGCCTGGATTTCAGGTGGACAAAGGCTTGATTCCCCATGGCATAAGGGCGTGTTTTTCCTGGCTTCATCATGATGCCCTGGCTGGTGACTATTTTCTGGTCAGCAGCCTGATTATGATGTAAACGGCAGACATGGCAACCACTGCTATGACAAATACCTTGATATCCATTTCCCTATTTCCTCATCGTGTTTCTTCGGCATCCAGCCATATTACGGAATATTATTGGACAGTAGTGATTTTCTCTCCTGAATAAGAAGATAGCTTAAATTCGATGTAAATGTCCACGCAGAGCGCGACGTTATCCCGAGCACGTAGCACAAGATGTCGGTTCATCCCCACGTGTGTGGGGAACATTGGCATCCAGCCAGATATGGTCGTTTCCCATTCGGTTCATCCCCACGTGTGTGGGGAACATCTGCTCTTCAACGCTTCAAAGCAGTAGAAACGCGGTTCATCCCCACGTGTGTGGGGAACATATTTTCTGTACTGCCTGGATATCTGCCCCGGCCGGTTCATCCCCACGTGTGTGGGGAACATATCCGAGCCCATTACGGCAAGGTCATAAAGGGCGGTTCATCCCCACGTGTGTGGGGAACATTACACTTAGGCCGCCCGTGGTTATTCTCGGTGGGGTTCATCCCCACGTGTGTGGGGAACATTCCCTACCTTCGATTGCTATTCCGTGAACGTCCGGTTCATCCCCACGTGTGTGGGGAACATTATCGCCATTGAGGGTTAATGTCTGTTTTACCCGGTTCATCCCCACGTGTGTGGGGAACATATATCGTGCTGGTATTTTGTCCAGATAATTATCGGTTCATCCCGACGTGTGTGGGGAACATGGAAGGACAGTAGCGTATTGTTTCATTTGTGCCGGTTCATCCCCACGTGTGTGGGGAACATCCGTTTTTAGTCCCGTGGGCGACTTTCGTTTCCGGTTCATCCCCACGTGTGTGGGGAACATTGTTTTTCATCATGATATTTACTGCCATCCCACGGTTCATCCCCACGTGTGTGGGGAACATGCTTCCCCGCGCCATATTCGGTCTGGACATACCCGGTTCATCCCCACGTGTGTGGGGAACATTTGCTGTCCCTGACATTCGAAACCAGATACGACGGTTCATCCCCACGTGTGTGGGGAACATACACCAATCTATAACGTCATCCTGAACTAAGACGGTTCATCCCCACGTGTGTGGGGAACATAGGCTGCTGCTGCATTAGACGGGATTAATGTCCGGTTCATCCCCACGTGTGTGGGGAACATGGGCTGTCACCGGGCGTGGCGGACATTATTATCGGTTCATCCCCACGTGTGTGGGGAACATCTCTTTTGAACATTCACGCCGGTCCCCATCTTCGGTTCATCCCCACGTGTGTGGGGAACATTGGAGGAGCAAGCGTCATGCTGTAAACATGGGCGGTTCATCCCCACGTGTGTGGGGAACATTTCTTCATTGGAGTCCCATGTCTAACCCGTATCGGTTCATCCCCACGTGTGTGGGGAACATATGCCTTGACGCTTGTGCATTCAAGATAATCGCGGTTCATCCCCACGTGTGTGGGGAACATGATGCTGTAACGGTTGCAGGTTTCTACAATGACGGTTCATCCCCACGTGTGTGGGGAACATATTTTAGTTGTTATGGGGGAGTTTCGGGACATCGGTTCATCCCCACGTGTGTGGGGAACATCGAAACTTTGGCAACCTTGCTTGATGTAAGCCCGGTTCATCCCCACGTGTGTGGGGAACATGTCCCGGGTCGTGAACGGCTGGAGATAATCAAAGGTTCATCCCCACGTGTGTGGGGAACATATTTTAACAGCTCCTTCGCCACTAACAACCTCCGGTTCATCCCCACGTGTGTGGGGAACATCCCAGGAAGAAAAAGCCCGCATGAATCACGAACGGTTCATCCCCACGTGTGTGGGGAACATTCCATATGAGTAATTTTGATCCGAAAATATTTCGGTTCATCCCCACGTGTGTGGGGAACATTCTGGGATAAGGTGTGTGAGGATGAATAAATGCGGTTCATCCCCACGTGTGTGGGGAACATCTGGACGCGGTAATAACGCAGTTCGTTTTCATCTTATGTCGGTTCATCCCCACGTGTGTGGGGAACATACGGAGCAGGCAAGTCCGGTACCGGCGAATACGGTTCATCCCCACGTGTGTGGGGAACATACCTGTATGGTAAGCTAAATCCCACCCTGCTGCGGTTCATCCCCACGTGTGTGGGGAACATCTAACAGGCTGCCTGCACGGACAAAAAAACGGCGGTTCATCCCCACGTGTGTGGGGAACATATCTTCAAGGGGCGAATTTGCAACGTGTAAATCGGTTCATCCCCACGTGTGTGGGGAACATAGGGTGATATCCCCGAAAAGCTGAGCCTCGGCCGGTTCATCCCCACGTGTGTGGGGAACATATTGCCCTCGAATCCCGCAAACTGATATATCCCGGTTCATCCCCACGTGTGTGGGGAACATACTTCTTATAACCCCGCGATATCAAATAAAGTTTTCAAAGAACAAAAATCTACCGACTAAATTAGTTAAAATTACTCGCGTCTTGCACCGCATTATTTTCAGGTAAAAAAGAAACGAGTTTTATTCCATCCATCTCAATAGGCTCCCTCCGGTTTACACCCCAAGTCAGGAAATCAAACCCTGATTCCGTATTTGTGCTCCAGACCATTACCGCATTACCTTCGCCGATTCCTTTAATTACTGTCTCCCAAAGCATTTCCCGCACACGTCTGGATACTTGACCGACATATACTCCTGCCCGCACTTCAAGAAGCCAGATTGCAAGCCTTCCTCTCAGACGCGGCGGAACATTCTCAACCACGATGGCCAGCATCGCCGATACCCTCCTTATTGGGAATAGCCGGGGGCACTGACTCTTCGGGCTGCTGGGGCTTTTCCATGCCTCCTGCTGCAAGAATTTGTTCAATCGTCGGAATAATTCTGTGAAGGAGTCGTGTCTGCCTAAAAGAATCACGACAGGCAAGCCTGACTTCACGCTCCGGTTCTTTTGGATTTTTCGAAGCAATGCGGAATGCTACCGGAACAACAGATTCAAACTTAAAAATATCCGCAATATCATAAACGAAAGATTGAGGCTTTCCCGTGTGTATGAAGCCGACTGCCGGCGCATATCCTGCCGCAAGAATTGCGGCTTCGCAAATACCGTACAGACATGCTGTAGCTGAGCTAAGGCACTTATTTGGCAAATCACCGCTTCCCCAATCATCATAATCGTAATTGCGAACTTTCCATGACACACCATACTGACGCGCAAGCAGTTCATACATTTTTCTTACACGAACTCCTTCTATTCCTCTTAACTGCTGAATACTTCGCTTCTCCGGAGGTTTCTCCTTGAATCGCATTTCATACATCTTGCGGACTACTTTTAAACGTGCTTCATCATCTAAAGCAAGTTTGGCCTGATATAGGAGCCGGTCCGCCCGCGCGCCTCCCGGCTGACCTGAAGCATAAAGACGCACACCGGCTTCACCGATCCATACGAGCAGGCAACCTACGCGTGAGGCCAATGTCACTGCTGCATGAGAGACTCGTGTCCCTGGCTCAAGCATAAGACATGCAACTCCGCCGACAGGAATATGCGTCCTCACTCCATTTTTATCAACGACCACAAATGCTCCATCGAGAACATCGAGATTCCCTTTTTCGAGGAAGATTATCGATACACGGTCTTTGATTGGGATCGGTTTAAGTGGAGGAAGAATCGGCTCGCTCATTTTCTCTCCAACTTTTTCCGGCTCTCTGGGATTGTGAGATAGTTCTCTCTTGTAATTGCACGTCTACCGGTCTTTTTCTCAAGGTCCGATCTTGCCTTACCGGCAACTTCTCCGCCTTTACGCGCTGATTTCCTTGTTTCATGAAATCCACGGGCATTATCTGCACGCGTAATTTCGGTCGTTGCTGCTTCACCAAGCATTGAGAAAATCAACTCAAGATCAGTCATATGGTCTCTCAGGTTTTCACGTTTCAGTCCCTTATATTTCTTATGCTGGCTTGGCGTTATTCCAAAAGCCGCCTTTGCAATTTCTGCCGTTAATATTTCATATTCCCGCTTCTCTCTTACTTCTCGTTTCTTCCACTCGTCAGTCAGTTCCTCCCTGACAGCAATACCCCTCATGCGTTTCTCTATCCAGTCGTCGGAATAGCCCTTTGCTTTATACAGAGCCCGCGTCCTCTTTGTGGCCAGTTCAGGGTTTTCGATCTCCTGCACCCGCTCATACCCGACCTTCGCCAGCCAACGCTTGAAAGGCTCAGCCTTGGGAGAAGGAATTGATTGGATAATACGAAACATCGTTTCAGTATCAGCACAGTCGGTTTCATAATATTTTCCGTCAGCAGACTGTAATTTCAGTTGTCCGATTTTTTCGGACAACTCACTATAGCCTTCTTCAGACAGCTTGTTTTTTAAATCGCTCCAATACTTCCTCGGTCTTTCGCTTCCTGTCAATGCTTCAATAACGTCTACAATAGAAAACCACCATTCATTCTTATGAATCGTCTTTCTGATTTCTTTGCCTCGAAAAACAGCAATGTTAGTTTCCAAATCTATCCCGCCTCCTTATTTGTTTTCAAATTCGCTTCACCAGCATAAGCCCACAACCGAAGGCTTTGGCTGGGCCTATGCCCTTCTCTAAAATAGTGCATATGCGCGCAGGGTCTTTCACGATTATCTGACCACCGAATGTAACCGTGACAATTTTCCCTGCTTTTTTGTCTTTCCGAAAATAAAGGTTACGTTTTTCAACTATCTCAGCATTCTTGAGAACTGCTGCGTTTGTCAGTTTTTGTTTAAGCCATTCAAGTAACTGATCCTCGTCAATTAATGGAACCCTGCAACGCTCTTTTGAAAGCCGCTTTACAGGATTAGCACAGAGAACAAAACGCAGACTGTCTTTCTCTGTGAATACAGGAATAAACGCTTTTTTCCTTAACATAATACAACCTTTGACGATTTCGGCGTCAGACGGTTCGTAAAGTGACTGCATTAGAACGCGTAAAGGATCAGTTACCTTTCCATAAGAAACTCTATAAAGGAAAGAGCGCTTATCATCAGGCATTCCTGGAAAAAGTCGCCAGAGATATCGATGAATTTCATAAGGATTCCTTGCTAATTTACCATCAATTAATATTTCACTGAGGTACATTAGAACCTCCCGGCGAATAGATGAAGACCGTTCTTGTTGCAAACTGCCGCTTGCCATTGCACAAGGGCACATCACGCACGACAAAACGGCTATCGTTTTCGTCCTCTTCGCTGTAAATAGTGCCTCGATGTGGTTCAACTTCCTCTAATGCCTTAATAAGAGATTTGGCTCTTACAATCGAATGTAAAGGTGGGACACCCAAGGGGCAGGAGCGGCGTCCGAGGAATGGAGTGAAAACTGGTTTCTGCAAATAATCAATAATTCTCTGAATGCTGAAAACAGTTGTATCCGTCAACTTCAATGCAACTGTAAATGAGGCGTCGCATAGGTACTCACGCCGTGAGACTACAGGGTCATCGCCTGCCTTTCCACTCACTCTGCGTGCTTTCAAGACTGTATGAAAATCGGTTATCTTGTAACATTGCTTCGGTGTTTCATCTGCCCGCACAGCGTACCGGAAACTGTCCGACAACGCCTTTTGATTAACAATGTCCTTTCTATCAATGCCGAGACAGGCAGCGAGCAGGCCGACAAGCCCGCTCCGCGTAGGAAACAGATTGCTTGGACGATAGTCCTCAAAGGTATGCCCGCCCCAGCTTTGCAGAACTCCTCTTAATCTCAAAATCAGATATTCATTCATAGCGCTCCCTCTATTTTTTGTCCTCACCGTTGTTGCGTACCCATTCTTTCAAATTCTCAAGGGTCTTCTTTTTCTGTTCAAGGTTCGTGTTCCAGAGAGAAAAGACAGCCTTTTTATCATCAAATCCGTATCCTGTATATACGCGTATTATGTAATCATCAAACGCCTTGATCGAAGGCTGTAAGTAGCCGCCTGATCTTTCGACAGGAGTTTCAAATGCATTGGCAGCAGAAATAGGAATGTCGCTGAAAGAGGCCATCACAAGATCAGCAGGATTGTAAGCGGCAAAAGCCTTTTGTTTTGCGCTCGGTACAACCGTTGCCAGCAGGTGCACGAGGTGGGCACAAATTTCAAGTGCCTTCTTTCGGCTTTCGGGCGTTTCTTTCGCATTCATATCTGGTATAAGACCGAGATTCAACTGCAGCTGTTTCAAATTTACACTGGCATAGCGGTAAAAGACTCCGGCACTGAACTCTTGGGTGTCGAGATGGCCTGAACCAAGAGGTACAAGATCATCAACAGCAGTGAACCAATCAATATCTGCATCCACGGCATGAGTTGTTATGGAGTGTGAAACAGATACCGCACCGTCTATAGTTGTCATCAACCCCGATGTTGCCATACGCCCGCATAAAGCTATGTCGTGCGCGCTGGCGCAGGCTTTTTTGACTGCATCAGCCTTCTCTTTAACAGCTTTATCAATTTTCTTGTTCAGAGCTTCTTCTTGAAGCTCAGTTAAAGTTTTTTTCTTTTTCCCTTTCTGCTTGTCGTATTTATCCTTTATAGCTTTCTCCTCTTCCGCTGACAGGCCTTCTTTCTTCACTTTCACAAGAATTCCACACAGTGCCTTAATTTCATCAATTACCCAAGGGGCAACAGCAATTTTTTTCGACACCTGCATAGTTTCTTCTGTAGAGTCAGCTTCCTCTATTACTTCAGACTCTTCGTTATCGCCTTCCTGCTCTGTAGATTTTGACTTTGCAAATCTCTCGATGGTTTCTCTTATAATCGCCACATCGAAATCATTCTTCAATTCAGCGACAAACCTCTCTTTTAATAGATCGAGATTTCTTGATCTTACAGAGGGAGATCCAAGATTATTCTTAAAATAATCGTTTGTCCTCATTGCCCTTTTTAGACTCTGGCTCGATATCCGCACGCGCCGCACTCCGCCAAACATGGCGGACTTTTGCATATTCATATCATCCCTATTCAGACATGAGGGACTGTGGGAAATAATTGCATGAAGATTCAAATAGTTTTTTCCACTCATAACGGTCTCCTTTTTTATTTCTTTGTTAAATAATATTCTTCAAGAATCTGCCTTTTAGTCCAACCTTGTTTATGTGTTTCCTGACCATCTTGCCAAAAGAAGAGCTGTTTCCCGAAATCCTTCCAATTAACTGCACGATTTAACTGCTGGAGAATTCGACGAAGCTGGATAAAGTCATTTGGATATTCAGAACGAATAATCTGAGATAGACGTGCTTCCCGTATACCCGCTTTTGCTAATAAAACACCAAGGGTAGGGGATTTCTCAGAATGACTTGCGTACGGCATGAGGTAAACAAATTGACTCCATCTTTCTCTTGACCATTTGCCTGCGGGGATAAAGTCTCTGATAAGCTGATAATATGCAGGAATTAATGAAAGGTCATCCGGGCAGCTTGCTTTTCTTATATCCTTTCGTTGGCCTGGAGACAATCTGGTATCAAAATAGTTCTTTATTCCGATGAAATCCGGCAGGTCGCTTTTCTGTTGCTTATTTCCGGTCATTACCATCCCTCCTTTCTTAAATTGCTGATTTTAATTTAGTCATTGCGCCCGCAAGCGTCTTCCTGCTTGTTACGAGCGCCTTTATCATCTTGGGATCATTTTGATACGGCGCTGTTATATCATCAAAGACTGCTTCACATACTGCCTTTAATTCCTCATAGATATTACTGACTTCAACAACAGACTCTCGCCAGTTCATTTTGCGTAACCTCGAATGAATGAGATTCTCCGATCTTTGATAGAACAACTCTTCAGCTTTACCGGCGAGACCGGGAACCCCAACCTTCTTGCCAAATCCGTATATTTTTTTCCTGATATGATCCTTGAATACCAAAGCCAGTCCGATGAATTTTTCCACTCTTAAAAGATTTCCTGCCCACCCTGCCGACATGCTGATCAAATCATGTCGTCGTTGTAGTACTGCTGCCTGTTTTGTCCTGTATCCACCGACTATAAGTGAAAGATTATCCGTAGCAAAGGTATCTCTAAATCGGCTGACAACGGCTGCAGGAATTTGCCCGCTATCTTCAGACTCGTGAAACATGAGAAATTCATTTAGCTGAGTCCATGCAGGAGCAATGCTACGAAAAGAGGCAAAGCGTTCCTTTCTCAAGCCTTTATCGATTTTCCATGCGCGCGGTCCATGCGGATGTGGCCAGATGCCATTAAACTCATAACTCCATTTTTCTTTTAAAACTCCTATTGCAGGACAATTGTTAACGGCACCGCAGAAATCGCATATTGAATCTATCGTATGCCACAATATTTCGATATGAGCTGGCTGCCAAAAAAGACCTCGCAACAGCCCAATGTTGTGAGCGTAAACAGTCGCATCTTTTTGAATTGGTTCAATCCATACTGGCGTTTCTTGCCTTTGCTTTGATTCAGGGAATATTCGCTCAGTCAGAACTTTATCAAGAATATTTAACCAAATGGTCTCTCTAAGTGTCTTGCCGTGCGCAAATGTCGTTATAGGAGCTGCACCTCGCAATGTTCCTTTGAAACCTCCGCCAAAACTGGGGCAATTATTCGCCTGATTAAAAAGAGCTATGGCTGTGCACGAAGGACAGGCATGGTTAACTTCTCCAGTATCGTTGAAAAAAGCATGATTATTTCCTTCCGGCAACCCGATGAAAAGCTTTTGCATCGAAGTCACTTCTTTCGCTTTTACCCCTCTCGTTTGCATGAAAGGATGTTCCGGATGATCGAGGACGAACACATCAGGGAATTTCGCCATGCCTGATTCATATTCATCCTCGCTTAGCAGCTTTTCCATTCTCCACTTGAGTTCCTTGCCGTCTCGTGGCATGAAAACCACCTGCACAAGGCAGATAACAAGCTGCAAGGCCGCAAGTTCCATGTCATCTCGGTTCAGGCTGATTTGCCAATCCTCATCCTTGCAAAGCAGGTCTTTCAAACTGATATGCATGAAATGGCCTTGATGCTTAACGGGTATCCAATCATTAACGAGTAAATTCATTTCTCCTCCTTCTCAAGACCGAAGTCTTTATGATAAGTAAAAACGCTGTCCAGACTTTTCCACCCTCCGCTATCGCTGAGCATCATGGGCAGAAAGATAAGCCCCTCTTCATCATCCGGCAAATAGCGTTTCCATGAATGAGGCACCGGAACAGTGTTCATGTTTATGGCTTCGTCCCTTTCCCATTCGGGCAGCTTATCAATAGCGGCGCCGTCAAGAAAAAGTCTATTTGTTCGTTCCAATAAAACAGGAACAACATTCAAGCTCATTTCCCCGTCGCGTGTTAGTTTGCTCGCATTGCCGTCTGTATCAGCAAACGGCGTTGCATCAGAGTTAGCAAGACTCATTGCAGCAACTCTCTTACCTTCCTCATCTTCCATATACTTTACATGTGCCGATGTGATTTCCTCCGGTTCCTCTGGCCATGATTCTTCAGCATAAACTGCCTTGATTAGTTCTCGATACGCAGAGGGGAATTCAAGTGATCCGGTCTTCTCTAATATTTTTTGCGTACGCCAGAGAACACGTACATCTTCATAAATTGCGTTGTGCAGACCATAGTCTGTCCCTATAGGCACAAGAACTTTACAACGTGGAATCTTATCAAACCCCATTGGTCGTGTAAGGTCATGCCTATATAACCGCCCAATACGTTGCAATAGAAGATCAATAGGGCATAATTGAGTAATCATCCAGTCAAAATCGAGATCAAGACTTTGTTCAACAACCTGAGTAGCAACAAGAATGCATCCCCGTCCACGCAATTCTCCTTTGCCGTATTTCTCCATCACGCTCGTTTCTATCTTCTGCCGGTCCATAAAACAAAATCGTGAGTGAAACAGTGCGACATCGATCCGAACACCTTTTTCATTAATCAGTTTAGAAATCCGTCTAAAAACCTTTTGGGCGTCCTTTACAAGGTTACAAATTATTACAACTAAAGCTCCTTTAATTGCGGATTCAATCATTTCATTAAGAAGAGTATCATCGGGAAGCATATCATTAGTCGGTTCTGCTGTAACTTTTACAACCCGCTGTTCTGCCAGTTCAGGAGACCCCCATTCTTTGACTTCGAGACCTGCATGGGTGATAAGAGGATAGGGCACGTCAGACTCGGTTTCCGGCATATTGCTTCCCCATTTTTCAAATATTTGTGAGCGACGTGAAGATGGTAAAGTGGCAGATAGGAGGATTGCACTACCTCCGGCCTTTTTTTGTCCCTCCAAGACGAGATCGAGAAGGCCGTTCATGTAGCTGTCGTATGCATGAATCTCGTCAACTATGAGGATGCTCTTCCTGACACCGAATGCCCTTACAAAATGATGCCGGATAGGAAGCACCGACAGAAGCACCTGATCAATAGTGCAGACCCCAATCTGTCCTAGAAAAACTCTTTTCCTGCTTGTTGCCAGCCACTGGGCACATTGTGCGAAGGCTTCTTCATTGCCTTGGGCAGTTTTGCCTATGGCAGCACCTTTAAGCTTAATAAAATCGCTATTGAATCTGGCCTTACCATGCGCAAGAACAACATTAACGCCATTAGGAAACAACTTCCTCCCTGCTACCTCTAATCTTTCGAGCATAGCATTAGCAGTGGCCTGTGTCGGTAGGGCAAATACAATACTGTCAGCAAGGCTGGCCGCCAGCAGGCGCGACGCGTAAGCAATAGCCGCTTCTGTTTTTCCTGACCCGGTTGGGGCTTCAACAAGCGTCAACCCTGTCTCAATAGGAAGTTCGCTGACAAGATGTTGAATTCCCCTCGGCTCATAAGTAGGATAAACAATATCCATACCTCCGTTTCGGGCTGGTGCTCCAAGTATTCCACTTGCATGGATCGCGGAAACAGCATTACTTTGCTGATTTTGAAAATATTCATCAATCGACATATCGGCTTTATTGTTAAACCTGAAGTAATCGGTATTCGAACCCAGCCAATCGCAAACGCTGCAAAATCCTGCAAGAAAAGTAGGAGGTTCAGGTAATTGATCGGCAGAATTAATTCCAGCTGGTATAAGGAACAGCTTTTTTAGTTTCTCCACCCATTGCTTACGGGACGCACAATCGTGGTCAATAACCGATTCATCTGCTATTGGAGAATAGCAATTTCCGGTTCCAAAGCCTCTGCCATGATGCCCGCAGACATCAGAAATCCAATGGAATAAATCTGAATCATCAAGAGTCGGAAAGCCGTATGAATTGCTCTCTTGCATAAACCAATACCGCCCATAATGCCCATGATCAAAGTCTCTTGATTGCGTATTGTCTGCTTCAGAAAATAGTGAAGTGAGACTGAGTGCAATATCTTTTGCTTTTAGCTGGAAACGAACATCAAATTTGCCGAGATCGTGAAGAGCTATAAAGAAAAGTATCCATGCTTTGAGAATAGGCTCTTCGACATTGCAGGTTCTAACAAAGGACTCTCTTAACGCCTTATCCTTTTGCCACCACACATCCGCTACCGCTGCCACATCAAGGCAATGATAAGGCAAGAGATGATAGTTGCTGCCGTCTTTCTCGGCTTTCCCCCAATAGCAGAAATAACTTTTGTCTTCAGTCACTTTCATACTTTCCTTCGTGCTGCAACTGAATTTTCCCCCCAAGCTCTCAGCCTTCCGCCTCCCGTCGAAATCCTATCTTTTTCTTCTTTATTTCAGGCGGGGACATGAGCTGCCGGATGGCGTCGAAGATGAGCTTGATTTCATCGTCATGCTTTTCTATCTTTCTTTCAAGCCTCGCCAGGTTATGGGCAAGTTCTTTATGAGTCGACAGAAATTCACGTAGCTTCACAAATGCCCGCATAACCGCTATATTGACCTGAACCGCTCGCTTGCTTCGGAGAACACTTGAGAGCATGGCTACGCCTTGCTCTGTAAATGCATACGGATTGGCACGACGGATACCTCCCCAACTTGAAGTCACAATTTGTGACTTCAAGTCTGTAAACTCTTGATTTGAAAGTTGAAACATAAAATCATCCGGGAATCGTTCGATATTTCTTTTGACGGCCTGTATCAAAACCTTCGGCTCAACGCTATACAGTTCAGCGAGGTCTGAGCTTAACATCACTTTCTCCCCTCGTATGAGATAGATTTTGCGTTCAATCACTTCAACAGGAATAATGTCTTTCATCCTACTGCCTCCATTTCATATGACGATTTTCCTTATCTAAGTTCCCATTGGTAATTCGAGGCTTTCCCCAATAGCAGAAATATATTTTGTCTTCATTCTCTTCCCTCTCTACCATATTACCACTACCACTCCCCCCAATAATGTCCTACCGGTAGACTGCCGACATTTTTTCTATCTCCTTTTTTATCTCATCCCTCAAAGAATCGGGGGAAAGCACTTCAACGCTTGATCCGAATTTGAGGATCTCCCGCCGGATTTCTCTGAAGTCCGCTACAGGTATTTTGAGGAATAAATTGCCGTTATTATCGATTGAAACTGCCTGTTTCTTGTGCCATATCTGTTCTGAAATCCACGACGACACATCAGGTGCAAACTTCAGGCAGACCTCTATTGATTTGCCAACGCTGATCAGGCCGAAATTCTGTCTCATATATTCTTTCAGTGAGGGCATGTTATCCGGCAAGGTTACATTATCTGATGAAGCCTCAATAGACCTGATGCGTGAAAGGGCAAAGCCCCGCAATTCATTCCGCAACGTGCAAAAGGCGATGATATGCCAGCTTCCCATGTAGCACAAAAGATGAAGCGGCAGAATGAGCTGTTCTGTTGCTTCATTCTTATGCTGGCTGTGATATGAAATCTTTGCCGGCTGATTTCTAAACAGGGCGTCAACTGTCTTATGGAATGTTGTTTCATCGACTTTGTAATACTGAATGTTCTTAACCAAGACTTTTCCCGCAATCTCCCGAAGATGCGGCAAAGCGTCAAGTCTTGACCTAAGAAAATCGATATCTCTTTGCACCTGTTTTTGAGATATTTCGAAATGTTCTCTGAGTTTTCTTGAGTTCGAATAACGGGCTGCATTGATTTGGCCATGGAACCGGCGGCGGGGTTCAATGGCAAGTTTTTTGGCCATTTTGTTTTTCTCCGGGCTGCAGTTTGCTCAATTCTACTTGAAGAACATACCGGTAAGCAACAGCAAAATGTAATATAAGGACTGTATTTCAGGTATACTTCATGAAACAGGGATTTTGGTTTTTGCATGAATCCCTGCATGTCCTGGTAATATCAGGGGGCGGAATGTCTAAACTGATTATACGTGATATGCGGGAAGATGATATCCCTGCGGTGCTGGAGATTGAACGGGTTTCATTCAGTACTCCAAGGGACCATCGGTCTTTTCTCGATAATATGTTCCGGAAATTTACCTTCTCAATAACAGCCGAATTTGAAAATGAAGTTATCGGTTATATCTTTGTCAATTACCACCTTCATGAATCTCATATCCTGGACATTGCCGTGCATCCGGATTTCAGAAGACGCGGCGTTGCAACCGCACTTGTGAATGAAGCGATCAGTGAATGTAAAAAGAAGGGTTGTGTTTTCATGTATCTCAAGGTCAGGGATTCCAATACCGGAGCAAAAAAATTTTATGAAACGCAGGGGTTCAGGGTCCGGGATGTGAGAAAGAAATATTATGATCACCCTGAAGAGAATGCTGTTGTGATGATGGGAAGGATTTGATAGCCAGTCTTTGCTTTAAAATCAGATTTCTTCGATTATAAGGTCATCTGTTGAATTAATAACAGGCTTTTCAAGATCGGCGATTGCTATGCTGCGGGTGAAGTCATATGCATAGGAGGTCATCAGGGTGAGGCATTGCCTGTCAAAGATAACCGGCTGGATGCTGTGCTGGTGTGATCTGATAAGGACGTTTGCCCCGAGCTGTTTCATGGTTCGTCTGAAATAATCTTTTCCGAACAAGGGCCTTCCGCTGTTATGCCCGATTAACTCGCCCGGTTCATCCTGAAAGTCACCCCAGGTGAGCTGGTGCCATTCGTCATTGCCTGTCTGAATGTCATTGATATTTTCCGGGGATTTCATATCAGGGACAGCTCCATGGGCAGCGATGATACCGTTTTCCGTAACAGCGGCAAATGGCAAATTCCCGCAAATCATGGAGAAGACTTTTAGATCTTCCGCGGACAGTTCTTCCCAGAAATCCGCGGGGTGGAAGGGCACCGAGCAGTATCCTTCATGGTTTCCTGCCAGAAGATATATCTGTTTTGGGGCTTCAACCTTTTTTTCAAGGAGGAACTCGATGTTTTTTCTTGATTCTTCGCCCCTGTCTACATAGTCCCCGAGAAATACGAGGGTGTAGCCCGGCCTGAAATATCTGCGGAATATGATTTCTGTTGCATCAAAATCCCCATGAGTGTCCCCGATAAAAACAGCTTTCCCCTTTGACGGAAGCCGGATCAGCCGTGGTTCTGAAGCAAGTAGTTCCCTGATGGATACGCCTTTTTTCATGACAATAAATTCATCCTATTCGTATATTCAAATTAGCAGCAGTTATCAACGAAAAATCAGGAAATCGCTGCTTTCGATCTTTCCTGTGTACTTTTATATTAACAGGTTGCCGGTAAAATAGAAATCAGGCCGAAGACCTAAAGCTTTTCATGGGAAGTTACGATACAAATAATAAAAGAAGTGCTTTCAGTATTTTCTCATGGTATAAAATGAGAAATACCAAGCAGCAATTGGGCAATTATGCTGCCCGGGAAGGTATAAAGGCAATGTCAGATATGATGACCGCAGCAGTAACCGCCATGCAGTCCCGGATATATGATCAGATATCGGTAAGCATCATAAAAATGAATGCTGATGCACAGAAGGCGGTTGCAGACATGATTACAGAGAATGCGCAAAGAATTACGGAACTTGCAAACAAATCATCATCCTCAGCGCAGGGCAGAATAGATATATATGTTTAACTCCTGAACTCTGGAGCTGTTTTCATCCGGTAAGCTTTCCAGCCGTTCTGTTTCAACTGTATGACAAGTTATCTCTTTGAGAAATTTATAAAATCACATATTATATAAAGAGGAATCTTTTTGTTTTGCAGGAGGTTGCTAATGGAACACAAGATTGTTATTTATGGAAAGGATAGCTGACCCTTTACCACAAGGGCACGTGAGGCCTTTGGAGCTTCTGCAGCTTATGTTGACGTTAAAAAAGACAGTAAAAACATGGATGAAATGTTGAAACACTCCGGAGGAGTCAGAAAGGTGCCGGTTATTCTTGAAGGCTCAAAAGTGACAATCGGCTATGGCGGTACCTGAGGAGTCTGATTCCCTGCAGTTTGCAGGACTCTGTAAGGAATTGTGGATAAGGGATATTTGTTAAACATAATCCGGGTATGGTGCAACCAGGAAAAGTATGCGTGTGCGGGAGGCTGCCATGATTGACAGGGAAAAACTGGCGCGTGACAAGATAAAGGAAGATGATCATTTTGATGCCGTAGAGCTTATAGGTATTAAACAGCAGGTCAGGGACGTCCTTATTGGAGAAAAGATGTTTAAAGCGGAAGAACTTAAGGTTGAACCTGCCTTTACAGTAACGTTGGGCGCCGGGCAAATTGTTGTCAGTACTGACTTCCTTATCAGTTTCCCTTCTTTGAGTGTCATGGTAATCAAGTGCTCGTCTTCAAGCCTTGAGTCGTGGGAGAGATATCTGACAGCTTTTGCCCGGTCGGTGCTGGATTATCAGATTCCGTTTGCAATGGTAACTGACGGGGTCAGGGCAATTATTATAGATGTCCTTTCAGGTGCTATTGTTGGACAATCAATCCATGAGATGTTTACACGTCAGGAGGCAATGGATAAGCTGAGGGATTTCAAGAAAATACCGTTTGACAATAACAAAATTGAAAAAGAAAGGCGTATTATCTACGCCTTTCAGGGAATTTAAACCCCATAAATCAGCAGCACATCAGATTATTCCCGGGATTTGATAAGCCTGCCTCCCTTGGGTATTATTGAAATGCCTGACGGGTCAATATGGCAGCGGAACCTGTCGTCGTCAGGATTAAAGCCGATCTGATCGCCCTTTTCCACAACGTTCAGTTTATCAACGATTACCCGTTTCAGTTTGCACCCTTTTTTCAGTGTGACTGAATCCATCACGAGGCTGTTCTCAATTAACACATCATCCTCAATAACCACACCGCTCCGTATAATGGAATTGATTATTTTTGCCTTGCGGATTATTGATCCTTCAGCAATGAGGCTGTTCCGTATATCACCCCGGAGGATCTTTGTCGCGGGTCCTTCATACCCGGATGGATGGATGGGCCAGTCTGTGTTGTGGATGTCGAACAGCGGGTCGTTTCCCAGCATATCCATGTGTGCATCAAAAAAAGAGGAAATTGTGCCGACATCTCTCCAGTATCCCTTTTCTTCATACGGTGCAGTCCCGGGTATGATATTTGTGGCGAAGTCATACGCGAATACCTTTCCTGTCTCTACAAGATCCGGTATGATATGTGCGCCGAAGTCGTGCAGCCTTTTCTGTTTTGCCTTTGGCAATGCCTTCATGAGCACATCCCTGTCAAAGATATAATTGCCCATTGAGACATAAGCGCGTTCAGGGTCTTCAGTCATGGATACGGGTTTTTTCGGCTTTTCCTGAAATCCAACGATCCTTTTTTCATTGTCCGTTACTATTACGCCGAAGGAAGATGCCTGGGATATTGGGACAGGTCTGGCGGCAACTGTGACGAGAGCTTTCTTTTCAAGATGAAAATCAATCATCTGCCGGATGTCCATCCGGTAAATGTGGTCAGCCCCGAAGATAATAACCAGCCCGGGTTTATGAAGCCGGATAAGGTCAATGTTCTGGAAAACGGCGTCCGCAGTGCCCTGAAACCACTCCTGCCCTATACGCATCTGGGGTGGCACTACAGCGATAAAGTGGTCTTTAATAACCGAGGTAAGCGACCAGTGCTGCCTGATATGCTCAATAAGCGACTGGGATTTGTACTGGACGAGCAGATAAATTGAGTATATATGGGAATTGACGAGATTGCTCAGGACAAAATCAACAATTCTGTATCTTCCTCCAAAGGGTACAGATGGTTTTGAGCGGAAAACAGTAAGAGGGAAAAGCCGCTCTCCTTTCCCGCCTGCAAGGATAAATGCAAGTATTTTTGGATGGGGCATCTAATACTCCTTTTCAGGAACCCGCCGGTTTTTTCTTCCTGGCGGTCTTTTTGACGGTTGCTTTTTGGGGAGAGATTTTTTCTCCTTTCAGTTTTGCGATCTGGTTCTCGAATTTCCTGATTTTGTTAATTATTGCCTTTACTTTTCTGTCAAGCAGCGGATTTTTAGCCTTGGAACTGATGGAATAGACCTTCCCGCCGAGTTCGGTCATCTCCTTCTGCACCTTTATCCTGGTTTCCATGATTCTATACTGCTTTTTGCCTTCCTCGGATAACTCGCCTGCCTTTTTCTTCATAACCGTGGCGCCTTCCCTGACAAACTCAACACCTTCTTTGATGCCTTTCTGAATGTCCTTTTTGACCTTTTCCCAGAAATCCATATGTCCTCCTATGTGAAGTATTCACACGATGCCATATTATACAATTTTATCTGAATACACTCACGGATATTCATGTTGCAAAAGTCTGAAAAAGAGCCATGCTCTTATGATGAATCGACCCTTTGAGCCCCGTATCTTTTTGATGACCCTCTTCGGCAGTTTCATGATGCCAAAGGACGTTTACAGGAACCTCTGTATAATAAACATCGATGCCTGACCAAAAACCTCGTGCATGAAGTATTAAAACTGTTCATAGTATTAAACGGCCATTTTATAAAGGGGAAATATGCAAAACCGGAAAATTCATTGATGCCAGGTTTGGCAATGTGGTAGCATACCTTAATTATAAGACGCCTGGAGCGGCATGAGACTGCCCTGGAACTGCCTGACAATAACAAATCATAGAGGGATAATTATTGAAAGATTCAAAAGAAATGTTCGCGGTTCATGTTACGTTTCGTCAATGTCCGGCTCGTGATGCCCTGCAGTAAACCCGGCAAGAGAGTGTGACAAACCAAGTGAAATATTACATGTGGCGTCTGTTATACAGGAAGCAATAGTTCACCAGAAAAATGAATACAATACCTGAGAAACCTTTCCAGCCGGCTGTTACGAAAAACAAAGGGCTGTTCCGCATACCAATAAGAACCAAACTCGTCATAGCGATTACCTTTATTATCTGGCTTACCGTGCTCATCCTGAGCTTTGTTATTCTTGCGAGGCAGAAAGACCAGCTGTATCTCCAGACGATAAAAACAGGGAAGGTCAGTCTCAATTATTTTACAAATAACGCAAACATCCCGCTCCTTCAGGATGACGTCCTGAAACTGAACAAACTGATCAGGGAGGCGGCATCTGTTGAGGGACTCCTTTACGCAATGATTGTTGACCGTGAACAGGTTATCAAGGCACACACCGACCATACAAGAATAGGGACAATCAATCAGCAAGCTGTTAATACGAAACAAACGATTAACGAAGGAGATGTGGTTTATTTCCATTATACCCTCCCTTCCGGTTCAACGGTGCTGAACCTTTCAAGGCCGGTGAAGTTCAAGGATGTCATGTTGGGCGAGGTTCATGTAGGGATTTCCCTTGATTTCATCAACGCACTTATCAGAAAAGAGAGCTTTTTTATACTTATCCTCAGTTCACTTATTGTTCTGTTGGGCATTGCGGTTGCCATACTGCTCGGCATTAATTTCTCGCGGCCCATTTCCAAACTGGTCTTTGCTACCAGGGAAATCGGGAAAGGGAATTACCAGTACAGGATTCAGATGAAGAGGAAAGACGAGTTTGGCGACCTGGCAAAATCATTTAATTTCATGGCTCAGGAACTCTGGAAAAAACTCATGATCCAGGAGTCCTTTGGAAGATATGTAAGTCCTGAGGTCCTTGACATGATAATGCTGAACCCTGAGGATTCCTGGCTCAAGGGTAACAGGACCGAGGCCTCTGTCCTTTTTACGGATGTGAGGGGGTTTACTTCCTATGCGGAGCATATGGACCCGTCTGAAGTGGTCGAGGCTCTGAATGAATACTTCAGTATTGCGACACAATCGATTCTTGAATACGGCGGATATATTGACAAATTCATTGGCGATGCCGCTCTCGGTGTTTTTGGCGCGCCTGTTCCACATGCTGATCATGCACACAGAGCAGTCATGGCTGCCCTTACCATTCAGCGGGAGATGCAGAAGTCTGCCGGCAGAAACAAAAATCCTCTTCTGTCGAGAGTCGGGATTGGAATCAATACCGGCGTGGTTGTTTCAGGGAATCTTGGCTCGCAGGTCAAGATGGAATATACTGTCATCGGAGACAGTGTGAATGTGGCTTCAAGGTTGAAGGATATGGCGGGCCCCGGGGAGATTGTAATCAGCAAAAGCACCTATGAAGTCACGAAAGATATCATTTCGGTTAAAGCACTTATGCCACAGAAAATAAAAGGCAAATCAGACCTGGTGGAGACATTTCAGGTCCTTGGTACCGCAGAAATAAGTAATCAGCAGAATGGATGATATGTCAGACTCCAGGAATTGTTTATCATATTGCCTCCTGAGTGTTTTTTTTGTTCTGTTCGTCACGGCGGGATGTGCAACGCCCAAGGGAGCTCCGGTTGATATTTCCCCTCCGATTATTGATGAGCAGGCTCCTTCGGACTTTGTTATCACAATAGCAAAGCAGGGGGATACGTTCTCTTCCCTTGCAGCGCGCTATTTAAAAGACCCTTCACTGGACTGGTTCATTTCCGAGTTCAATGGCTCCAGCGCGCTTGTTCCGGGACAGGAGCTTGTCATTCCCTTAAAGCCATATGACATTGGAGGATTGTCCCCTTCAGGGTATCAGACCGTCCCGGTTCTCAGCTATCATGATTTTTCTCATGCGGTTTCCAACAAGATGACGGTTACAAAGGCTGCTTTTGAAGAACAGATGAAGTTCCTGAAGGAAAACGGATACCGGGTGATTACAATGGACCAGTTGTTCGGGTTTCTTGAATTCAGTATTCAGATACCCAGAAAATCAGTTGTCATAACCATCGATGACGGCTGGCGGTCAACCTATGACATCGCTTTGCCCGTATTGAAGGAATATGGGTATCCGGCAACTCTGTTTATTTATACCGATCTGATTGTGGGCAGTGATAAAACCCTGTCATGGGAACTTGTCAAGGAACTTTCAGATAACGGTATTGATATCCAGTGCCATTCAAAGACGCACCGGCATTTGACAGCAATGGACAGTGAGGATTCATTCAGAAAATATTTTGAAGACATGGAAAAAGAGATAACCGAAAGTGTTTCACTTATTAAAAAGAAACTGAACCGGGACGTAAAATACTTTGCCTATCCTTATGGGGAAACAAGTCATCTTTTTATAGAGCTTCTGAAAAAGCACGGATTCAGAGGTGCGTTTACGGTGAAACGGGGGAGCAATCCTTTCTTTACTTCTACCTTCAGGGGCAGCCGCTCCATGATCTATGGTGAGTATACACTTAAGCAGTTTGAAGACAACCTGAATGTCTTCAGCATGGAAGAAGCCAGGTGAGAACATTGCCGCGCAGAAGTCTGCTTATGAGTCTCATGTTATTGCTGGTGATATTAACAGGATGTTCCGGATTATCCGCAAAGCCCGACCTCCCAGATAAAACAATCTCAACGCTCACAGAGCAATACCGGACAAAGGCAATGGAATATGAAAAATCCGGAGATCTGCGAAAGGCATTGCAGTCGTGGGAAGTTGTAAACAGTCTGAACCCGGGCGATCGTGAAGTCGGCAGAAAGCTGAAAGATCTGCGGATACAGATACAGAATGCGTCAGAGGAACATTTCCGCACGGGAGTATCCTTGTTTGAGAAGGGTTCCATTCCTGAAGCAAGAAGGGAATTTTTGTTGGTGCTCGGCCTGACTCCCGGACGAAAAGACGCGTTGGAATATATAAAAGAGAGATTAGCGGAAACAGGTTATATCCTCCACAGGGTTGAAGATGGGGATACACTTAAAGACCTGGCAAAAAAATATTACAATGATCCGCAGAAGGATTTCATTATCGCCTATTTCAACGACCTGGGCAGGGATGTTAAAGCATTGCCGGGCAGTACACTTATCATACCTGTTGTTGAACCTGTGACAGTAAGGCATCCGGCTGAGCCAAAGGAAGCAGCTGGAGAGGCAAAAGACGTCCAGACGGTTGATATAAAAGGCATGATGGTCAAGGGATTGTCTTATCTTAAGCTGAAAAACTACCGGGAGGCAGTTACTGTTTCTGAAAAGATACTTGAATATGAACCGGCGAATAAAAACGCAAAGGAAATCAGGAATGAGTCTTACTACCAGATGGGCAAGGCATTTGTTCAGGGTAAAAGATATAAAGATGCCCTTGAGGTCTTTACAAAGGCAGATCCAAAATACAGGGATATCAGGGATTCAATCGCTTCGGTGAAAAAGCAGCTGGCCAATGTGCATTATCTTAAAGGGGTAAAATATTATACAGATGATGAACTGGACAGGGCCATAAAGGAATGGGAGGAAACCCTTGCATTTGAACCAGGGCACGCTAATGCGAAAAAGGATATTGAAAAAGCCCGCAGTCTTCTCAAAAGACTGAAAGAAATCAAATAGGGGAAAGAATTACTTAATCCCCGCAATCCTGTTTTCCGAGTTAAGCAAAATTATCCTTGGTTTGAATTTTTTTATCCTGCTGTCTTCAATATAACTGTAACAAAAGATGATGATGCGGTCTCCGACGACACCTTTGCGCGCAGTCGGGCCGTTAAGGCAAATACCGCCTGCGCCTTTTGGGCCGGGGATGACATAGGTTTCAAACCTTTCTCCGTTGTTAAGGTTGCTTACCATAACCTGCTCATAAGGCAGTATCCCGGATTTTTTCAGAATTGCTTGGTCAATGGTGATGCTTCCGTCGTATGACAGATTTGAATCAGTAACGGTTGCTGTATGAATCTTCGCTCTTAGAATGCAACGCAACATAATTTATCCTCGTTATCCCCGAAATAAAAAAATTTGGCGTCCCCAACGGGATTTGAACCCGTGTTACCGCCTTGAAAGGGCGGTGTCCTAAGCCAGGCTAGACGATAGGGACGAATTAACAAATATGTGATATCAGAGATGATTAACGCGTAAAACGCAACTTACCATCCATACACATCACTCAGTATTTTCATTTTATGAGCCGCGTTGGATTCGAACCAACGACCCACGCCTTAAAAGGGCGTTGCTCTACCAACTGAGCTAGCGGCCCAAGGATGTCTTTTACTTTACCCCGATTTGCCAGATATTGTCAAATATTCAGAGCAGTTAGCAGATACCGGGCGCTATTTCCTTGAATAGGGCAGCAGGCCGCCGGCAAGCAGAATCGCCTTCTCTCTTGAGTTATAATTCGACCACACCTCAAATGAATTGTTTTTTGTCAGGTTCTGCACCATATACGACTGATTCTCCCCTAAAGACCGAATCATGCCGGTAATGAGCAGCCGGTCACCCTGTTCAACCATTTGGTAATCTTCGGGATTCCTGAATTGAAGGGGGAGAACCCCGAAATTAATCAGATTGGACCTGTGAATACGCGCAAACGATTTCGCGATTACCGCCTGTACCCCGAGGTGCATTGGCGCAATTGCGGCATGCTCACGGGATGAACCCTGTCCATAGTTTTCTCCGCCGATTACAATGCCTCCTCCGGATGTTTTGGCTTCTTTTGCCCTGTGGCTGAAACTCCTGTCGATATTTTCGAAAACGAACTCGGATATGGCGGGTATATTGGATCTGAATGGAAGGACTTTTGATCCGGCAGGCATGATATCATCTGTGGTGATATTGTTGCCGAGTTTAAGCAGTACCTCGGCCCTTATTTGATCTGCTGCCGGTCCCTTTACAGGAACCTCCTTTATATTTGGTCCTTTTGTTATTCTGACATCGGAGGTATCCGCCTTTGGCCGAATTATCAGGTTGTCGTTTATGATGAATCCTGCAGGTTCATCTGGTAATTCCATATGAATTCCGGCGTCCCTTGGGTCGGTTATCTCACCTTTTAGTGCCATGACAGCGCAGGCTATCGGATTTGTCAGATAAACAAAGGCGTCCTTTGTTCCTGACCTGCCATGAAAGTTTCTGTTATAAGAACGTATTGACACATGTCCTGAACCTGGCGCGCCGCCCATTCCTATGCATGGACCGCAGGAGGCCTCAAGGATTCTTGCCCCTGAGGCGATCATATCCGCGATAAGGCCTTCTCTCGATAGCATCTCATAGACCTGTTTTGATCCCGGGTTGATCATCAGGGTTACATGTGTGGGTATTGTATTTCCTTTCAGGATTAAAGCCACGGTCTTCATTGCCTGATAGGAGGAATTCGTGCAGCTGCCGATGCAAACCTGGTGGACTGGCTGCCCGGCTATGTCTTTTATCGGTACTACATTATCCGGGCTGTGTGGCTGTGCAATCATGGGTTCCACATTATTAAGATCCAGTTCGAGTTTTTCCTCATAGACCGCATTGTCATCTGCCTCAAGCTTTATCCAGTCCTGTTCTCTTCCTTGTGCCCTTAGGTATTCGAGGGTTTTTTCATCACCAGGGAAAATTGAGGTTGTTGCCCCAAGCTCAGCTCCCATATTGGTGATGGTTGCTCTCTCTGTAACGTTCAGGTCCTTGACGCCAGGCCCCCCGTATTCGAGTATCTTACCAACGCCTCCTTTGACTGTAAGCCTTTGCAATAGAGTGAGGATAACATCCATTGCCGTAACCCATGGCCTTCGAAGGGTTCCTTTGAGTTCTACGCGAACAACCTTTGGCATTGTAATTTCCAATGGTGCCCCGGCCATGACAGTGGCAGCCTCAAGCCCCCCTACGCCTATGGCGATCATGCCCATTCCGCCGCCTGTGGGAGTATGACTGTCAGTACCGAGAGCGATTTTACCGGGGGCTGCAAACCGTTCAAGATGCACCTGGTGACAGATGCCGTTTCCTGGCCGGGAGAAAAACGCGCCGAATTTTTCCGCGGCTGCCATAAGAAACTGATGGTCATCAGAATTCATGAAATTTGCCTGAAGCATGTTATGATCAACATAGGAAACAGCGAGTGGTACCTGCACTCTCTCAATCCCTATTGCCTCAAACTCAAGCCATGTCATTGTCCCTGTAGCATCCTGTGTGTATACCTGGTCAACCCGTAGCCCGACAGCTGCCCCGGGTTTTACTTCACCTCCTGCTTTATGCTCTTCGAAAATCTTCTCAACGATACTCTTTCCCATGTAACGCTTTTTCTCCTCTTTTATTTTGACTTTATCCTTTTTTATATGGTAAAAAATAGAGAAAAATCAAGAAAAATTAAGCCGGGAGATAAAATGCACCTTTTCCACTACCACAAGAATGAACTTTTTGCCGAAGAAGTATCTGTCAGGCTGCTTGCCGAGAAATATGGTACTCCTTTGTATATCTATAGTCATAATACCCTGGTAAAGCATTTCAGGGCATACGCTGATGCGTTCAATGATTACCCGCATATCCTCTGCTTTGCGACAAAGGCCAATTCAAATACTGCCATACTGCGAATCTTCGCGCGTCATGGAGGCGGCGCTGACATCGTTTCAGGAGGCGAACTCCATGTGGCCCTGAAAGCCGGGATCACTTCCGGAAAAATAGTCTATGCGGGAGTTGGAAAAACAGAGAAGGAGATTCGTTTAGCGCTAAAATCTAAAATACTCATGTTCAATGTGGAATCTGAAAGTGAACTTAGGGAAATTGACAGAGTTGCCGGTATCATGAAAACCAGGGCTCCCATAGCATTGCGGATTAATCCGGACATAGACCCGGGAACCCATCCCCATATTACAACCGGGCTCAGAAAATATAAATTCGGGATACCGATTGGAGAGGCGCTGGAATATTACAGGCTTGCTTCAAGGTTGAAAAACGTTGAGGTTATCGGGATACACAAGCATATCGGGTCACAGATAACAAAGGTATCTCCTTTCGTTGATGCCCTGAAAAGGATACTTGTTCTTATTGATAAACTTAAAACCAACGGGGTTTCACTGAAATACCTTGATGTTGGAGGCGGGCTCGGAATATCTTATAGGGACGAAGAACCCCCGGTGCCCGAAGATCTTGCCAGGAATATCCTTCCGTTGCTTAAGGGCAGGAATCTCACGCTGATTATGGAACCGGGAAGGTCAATTGTTGGCAACGCCGGAATCCTTGTGACAAAAGCGCTTTATCGCAAGAAAGGTCCGGACAAGGAATTCCTTATCGTCGATGCAGGCATGAATGACCTTGTCAGGCCGTCATTATATGATTCATATCACCATATTGTTCCGTTAACAAAGAGAAAGCGCAATCCTGTGCTTTACGATGTTGTAGGGCCAATATGTGAGTCCGGCGACTTTCTTGCGCGCGGGAGAACCCTTGGTGAGGTCCGGCAGGGAGAGTATATAGCTGTCATGGGTGCCGGAGCATACGGCTTTTCCATGAGCTCAAATTATAACAGCCGTCCACGCGCTGCCGAGGTGCTTGTGAAGGGTGCCAGGCATTTTCTGATTCGCAATCGTGAAACCTATGAAGAGCTTATAAGGAACGAGAGAGTTCCCTCCTTTCTGCGATGAAGATTAATTTCACAAAGATGCACGGCCTGGGTAATGATTTTATCCTGATTGACTGCCGGAATCAGCCCTCACTTGACAGCCTGGATTTGGGCCAATTGAGCAAAAAACTTTGTGACAGGCGTTTTGGCATTGGCGCGGACCAGATGCTGCTTCTCTATCCATCGCAGGCTGCCGATTTCCGGATGAAGATACTGAACGCAGATGGAAGCGAAGTGGAGATGTGCGGAAATGGAATCCGGTGCCTCGCAAAATACGTCTGGGACAGAAAAATTTCAGATAAAAGTATTCTTGAAGTTGAAACCCCGGCAGGTATTATAAGGCCGGAAAAAAAAGACGACATGGTCCGGGTTGACATGGGAGAACCGGTATTTGAACCTGACAGGATACCGGTTGATTCGGAATATTTTACAGCATATCCGAAACCGGGAGCTGGAACCCTGAAAAATATTATTGATTATCCATTGACTGTTGATGACCGGGAATTCAGTATTTCCTGTGTATCGATGGGCAATCCTCACGCGGTAACAGTGGTTGAATCTGTCCTGGATTTTCCGGTCGCGCGCTATGGGGCAATAATCGAGAATCATCCAATTTTTCCAAAAAGGACGAATGTGGAATTCATAGAAATACTTAACCCCGCGGAGATACGGATGAGGGTATGGGAAAGGGGTTCAGGAGAAACCCTTGCGTGCGGCACAGGGGCTTCAGCTGCCGGCGTTATATCCAGCATTAAAGGGCTTTCTGTGAGAGAAGTAATTGTCCATCTTCCCGGCGGACATCTTTTGATCGAATGGGCTGATAACAATCATGTCTATATGACAGGCCCGGCAACTGAAGTCTTTGAAGGTGCAGTTGGGATTTAACAGGGAATTGGCCGGATGAAAAATAATGCGCGTGAGTTTACAAGGACATCTTTTGTGTCAACCATCCTGTATTCCGCTCCTGTAATGGACATGCGTAAGTTGAGAAAGATACACGCCAGGGCTGTTTCCATTGACATAAGTATAGGGGGTATGGGCATGGTAGCAGAATATCCCCTTGAAAAAGGGCATGTCCTTGTGTTTGATGATGAAGTAAGGTCGGAGTGGATTGTTGCAAGGACAGCTGTGGTACAATGGGCGTTACAGATACCCGATGAAAAATACAGGGTAGGATTGAAATTTGTATAAACGCGCAAAAGGGGGTTGCTATGATTAAGGGATCAATAGTCGCGATCGTTACACCTTTTAAAAACGGGAAGGTTGATGAGAAGGCACTCGGCGATCTGATAGAGTGGCATATATCGCAGGGGACCAATGCCATTGTCCCGTGCGGGACCACCGGTGAAGCCTCAACGCTTGATTATGATGAGCATTACCGTGTTGTCGAAATCGCCGTAAAGACGGTGAACAAAAGAATTCCGGTTATCGCGGGGACCGGATCAAATTCTACCGATGAAACGGTCATGATTACAGCAAAAGCGAAAGAGCACGGTGCTGACGCTGCCCTTATTGTCGCACCATATTATAACAAGCCTACGCAGGAGGGTCTTTACCGGCATTATAAAATGGTTGCTGAAGCGGTGGATATCCCGATTGTTGTCTACAATGTTCCCGGACGCACCAGTGTCAATATTCTGCCTGCAACCGTTGCCCGGCTTGCGGAAATAAAAAACATTGTTGCAATCAAAGAGGCGACAGGTGACATGAGGCAGGTGAGCGATGTTATCAGGCTGTGCGGTGACAGGATTGCAGTAATATCCGGTGATGATTTTACCACCCTGCCCCTTCTTGCTCTCGGTGGCAAAGGCGTTATTTCTGTTTCTGCCAACGTGGCGCCAAGAGAAGTTTCTGATATGTGCGCCTGCTGGTCCAGAGGCTTAATTGATGAGGCGAGCGCCCTTCATTGCCGCCTCGAAGTTTTAAACGAAGCGATGTTTATTGAGACAAATCCCATTCCGGTCAAGACAGCGCTTGCCATGATGGGCAGGATCCATGAGGAATTCAGGATGCCTCTCTGCGAAATGTCGCCAAAAAACAGAGAGAAATTAGAAAGGACCTTATTGGATCATAAATTCATTTAAAACTTCAACAACTTCGCTTAAATTAAGCGGAGTTTTTTATTTGACTTATTAGTTAATGCCGTATATAATTTAAAAAATCAGATTAGGAGGAAGGAATGAATAAATCGAAGGAAATAAAAGAGAATATTGTTTTTTTTAAAAAAGAGTTGCTGATTGTCGCAGTATTAATTATAGCCGCTTCGGCGATATCTTTTACTTTGGTCTTTTCAGCGCGCGCCAGCAGAATTTTGGTCTATAAACTAAGCGTTGGAGCTGTGCTTTCTATTGTCTTATCGGCAGCGCTTATTTCGGGCGCAGTAATAGTTGCTTTCGGGTGGCAATTATTAAAGATAAAATATGAGGAATGGAAAATAAATAAAAATTCTTCGTATTTGAGAGGAAAATAAAATCCGCCGACCTATGGCCAGCGGTTTTTTATTTGATTAGTAAAATTTAATAAATTTTTGTTCCTTTAAATTTTTCTTTTTTTAAATAGTTTTCTAAGTTTTTTAAATTAGCGCCGTTCAGTATATTAACTTCTATTTTTAACTTTTCCGCTTTTCGGGAAGCAATCGGATCAAAAGGCGCGTTCATTCCTGGCCGCCATTTATTATTAATTAATTTTTTATAATTTTGCCATTTTATTTCTTTTATCGGCTTAGCGTCCTTATATTTTTTAGGATCTTTATTAAAAATATAGTCTATATTGGTTAAGTTTATAATTTTTTTCAGTCCGTATTTTTCGGCAATCGTAACGGCGACATAATCGGTCGACCAGCCCGGCTTCCAGCCGCCGGCCAAAATAATTTTTTTATCAGTTTTTATTTTTTTAGTCGGATCTAAAATAATTTTTTGTTCGCAAGCGTCTTTAAAGATAATTTTTAAAAGATGCGCGTTAAGGCGAGTCGTTTCAATTCCTAGCCAATGCTTATTTTCGTCGGTCGTTTTAACTATTTTATCAATCGCCCTATTATAATCCCGGCAGGTTTTACCTCCCCCGACTATTATAAAAAATTTATCACCTTTTTTATTTATTTTTTTTAATATTAATTTTTTAAATTTTTTAATAAATTTAAAATTAATTCCATTTTCAGGAACTACTAGCGATCCGCCTAGAGAGATTATAAATATATTACTCATATAAAAATTATTTTTTTCTTTTAATTCTAATCAATCCTGAAACCGGAATAACCTGGACTCCTTCTTTTTCAATCTCGTCTAAAAATAAATTCATACCAAGAGAGTCGGAGGCCATATGACCGGCGATAACAACATTAATATGATTTTTTTCCGCTTCTTTTCTGTGCTCCTCGCCCATGTGCATGCCGATTATCGTCCCGACTCCAGCTTGCGCCATCTTTTCATAAATTTCCTTAGCTCCACTGGTGCCGCCGGTAAATTCAGTTACTGCTATTTTGCCGGCGCTGGCCTCTGAAGAGCCAACAAAAATAGTCGGTCCGGCGTTGTATTTTACCGCTTCCTTAAATTCAGGAATCTCTTTAAGCATGCCTATAACCTCGCCGACCGTTTCCGGCTTTTTCTTCTTTAATAAATCAAATAAAAATTTAGCGCCTAAATTATCGGCAATCGTATGAGCGCAGATAAAATCCATTTTTAAAATTTTAGCGAAATCAACGGCGCGATTATGATTTATTGGCGAAACGCCCCGGCTTACTTCTGAAATGCGAGGGCGGATTACCGATTCAGCGATATTAATCGGCACGCCGTAATCAGCTAAAACCTGCGCTTGCAAATCCATTACGCTGTGCAGGTCGGCCAGGGCCTTGCCTTCGGGATGGTGCGCGATTACTAAGTCAACGCCTATTTTTTCACCGAGCAGAAGTTCAGGCCCCTCCATATCAATGCCGGCTAGAATTTTTTTAATATTTTTTTTGTTATTATCAACTAAAATGCGCGTATCGCTATACGGATTAGTTAATTTTTCCAGATCAAATTCATCCTTTTCCTTCTTATTTAATTTTTCATAGCTATTTTTCGCTTTAGTTAGATATTTTTTAATTTTTTTCCGCCCGCGCAAATCAGCTTCCGCCCCCATTCTAACAGCTAATTTGTAGATTTGTGTTGTGGTCATAGATTTTAATTTATTATAAAAATTTTATTTTGCAAAAATGAAGTTAATATAAAACTATAGCGGCTATTAATATAAAAGTCAATCTCGCTTCTAGCCCCGAATTTTTTTAAATAAACGCCCGGCTCAATCGTATAGCCAAGCTTGATTTTAATTGGCTTTTTATTTTTTTGACTAAGGCGACCGCCTCGGCCGTGCGCTCCGGCGCGTCCTAGAACATGGCCGGTCGTATGGAAAAAATATTTAGCCAACTTTTTTGCCTTTAAAAAATTTCTGGCCGCCGAATCAATTTCTTTTCCGGTTGGCAATATTTTTTTATTTAATTTATCCTTAATAAAATTAATAGCCGCATTTCGCGCTAAAATAACATTTCTAAAAGTGTTTTTTATTTCTCTCGGAATATTTTTCCCATAATAAGCCATAAACGTTAAATCCGCAAAAGGCGCCTTCTTTTTATTAAGGCGCGCCCAAAGATCAATCATAATTAAGCTTTCTGGTCTTAATTTTTTTGAATTTTCTTTTGGATAATAATGGACAAAGGATGTATTCTCCCGAAAAGAAACAATCGGGCGATGATTGGTTTTTAAATTATAATCTTTAAATCGTTTTAAAATAAACTGACAAAGGTCGTATTCGCTTGTTTCTGGTTTATTTTTAACATGAATTAACCCCTCATCATTAATTTTTTTTAATATTTTCGCGGCTTGCAGGTGATATTTAATCTGTTTTTTGTCCCAGGGCATGTTAATATTAAATATTAATAATTAATTATTTTTACCAGCTCCCGCTTGAGCCGCCGCCGCCCGAACTGCCGCCGCCAAACCCGCCAAACCCGCCGCCGATTCCTCCCGAACCGCCTTTGCCGCCGCCAATCCACCAGGGGATATGGCCGGAAGATTTGCTTTTTTGATATTGTTTAGAAACAATAAAATCAAATAATAAGCCGGCCGGAATTAAAATAGCTATTGCCGCGATGCCGAAATAAAAAAATCCTTTTATTATTCCAATTATAATAGCAATAATAGCCCCGATTATCCCTCCTGCCCACCAAGATTTACTTCTGCTTAATAAACTAGCCAGCCAAAGAAAAACAAAAGCCCCTAGATAAAAAAAATCATTCCATGGCCAAGATGAGCTAGCGGCCTTTTTTTCTTCTGGAATATATTCGCCTTTAGTGGCATCGATAATTTTATCGACCGCGCCATTCAGGCCGCCGTAATAATCATTAGCTTGAAAAGACGGCTTCATAATATTATTAATTATCCAAAAACTTTGCGCGTCAGTTAAAGCTCCTTCCAGCCCGTAACCGACTTCTATTCGCATTTTATGATCATTAATGGCAACAAGAATTAAGATTCCGTTGTCCTTATTTTTTTTTCCAACCCCCCAATTTTTAAAAAGTTCAACAGCAAAATTTTCAATTGTATCGCCTTTCAGGCTTTCTATTATAACTACAGAAATCTCATTGCTGGAATCTTTTTCAAACTGGTTTAACCTACTCTCTAGCGCTTGTTTTTGTTCGCCTGATAAAACCCGGGCATAATCATTAATAAAACCGACTGGTTGGCCAGGGTTATAGTAAGCCGCCACGGGCCAGGCGACAAAAAATAAAATTAATAATAAAACTATCCTTTTAAGCATACTAAATGTGATGGATTACAAATTTTGAATTATGAAAGAAAAAAATCTTTTTCATAATTCATGTTTTATAATTCATTAAAACTTAACACTGGGGGCCTTTTCCGAGCCTTCAACTGATTCAAAATATTTCTTTTCGCCAAAACCGAACATCACGGCCAGCCAGCGGGCTGGAATTCTTTTGACCATAATATTAAAATCGCGGGCAACATCGTTAAATCTTTTTCTTTCTACACTAATTCTATTTTCTGTTCCTTCCAGTTGGGCCATTAAAGTTTGAACAGTTTCAGCTGATTTCAGTTGCGGATAATTTTCCATAACAACTAGCAGTCTGGCTAAAGCGCCTTCCACCCGACCAGCGGCCTCGGCTTTTTCATTAACAGTTTGAGCGCCAGCGTATCTGGTCCTAGCTTCAGCCAAGTCGCCAAAAACTTTTTGCTCCTGCTGCATAACCCCCTTAACCGATTCCACTAAATTGGGAATTAAATCAAACCTTCTTTGGTATTGGGTTTCAACTTGCGCCCATTGGTTATCAACGCCTTCGTTGGCGGTTACCATTTTATTGTAAGTTCCCCAGGCGTAAAGCCCGATGACGGCTACAACGACCGCCAAAATGATAATAGTTTTTTTCATAATTTAATATTTAACGAAAGAGGCCATGCCTTGCTTCCGTTTTTTAATTTAAATTTCTCTTATTTTTAATTTTGCCTCCTCCCCTCTTATTTTAACCGCATAATATCCAGTTAGCAAGCCGGCGATATTAATAATTTTATTTTCGCTTTTAGGCTCCTTAATTTTTAAAGCGCTTAATTTAATTTCTTCTGGTATTAAAATTTTTGTTTCTTTTTTTGGCGCAGAGAGTTTGGCGCCTAAAATTCTAATTAAAGTAGTCGGTCCGGTTTTGTTGATTAGCTCGATTATAATATCTCCTGTTTTCGCTAATTTTATTAGACTTTCGCTTTCTTTCTGATCGCGGGCAATAATTATTAAAGCCCTATTTTTATTTATTGTTTCCAGCCAATATATTCTTCCGTTTTTTAGAAGCTGAACATCATTGCCGCTGCAATCAGGCCAATAGCTAAACATTTTAATAAGGCGCTGGCTAAATTCAAAATCGGTTAAAAGGCAGCCGCCAGCCGGACTATCATAAGCCCTAAGGTTGTATTTTTTTGCGAGCTTGAGCTGTTCATTTCTAGCTCGGCCGCTGATCGCTAATAATTTTTCTCTATTAACCAGCCCAATTTTTTCCATTTCCGTTTCTTTTAAAAGATTTGCTGACAGCGGCCGCAATACCAACTCTTCTGCTCCTGATATTTTAGCGACTATATCCAAAGAATCTTTATTTTGAGACATTGGTCTTTGCCCGAGAATTTCCCCGGTCGCTATAAAATCAAACTTTTCCCTTAAAAGCACCCGCTTTGCTTCTCTTAACATAAATCCGTGGCAGTCTATGCAGGGATTCATATTTTTTCCATAACCATATTGGGGATTTTTGACCATAGCCAAATGCTGGTCGCTTAAATCAATCTCAATAAGCTTAATTCCTAGTTCTTGCGCTGAACGTCTTGCTTTATTTGGATTTGTGAAATAGCTGAAAAAGTTTATGCCTACAACTTCAATACCCTGTTCCATCAAAACTTTGGCGGCCAGAGCTGAATCTAATCCTCCTGATAATAAAACTAAGGCTTGGGGCATATTTAATTAGCTCTTTATAATATTAAAAACTTCATTTTTCATTTCGTCCCAATCATGCCCGGAGCCGCTGACTTCAATCAATTTAACACCCCTTTCTTTTATGACATCGGCGCAGACCTTATTACATAGATATTTATCATCCGCTCCTCTTAAAATTATTATATCATCTTTATTATAATCTCAGAAACGAAAGGCATTCGACTGCTAAGGGCGAATGCAATAAACTTATAGCCCTGCTTAAAGAAAATAAGTTATGAGAATTTTTAAAAATATATTTTAATTATGTTTTTAATTCCCAAAATAACAGCCTCGCCTTCAATTTTAACTTCTTTTTTAATTCTCGCGCCTTTAATTCCCCCCGTGATTTTATCGCTTAAAGTATCTCTTAATATTTCTTTTTCATATTCCGCAATCGCCTTTTTTACCAATTCGCTTTCCGTTTCATAAAAAATTTCCGCCTTGTTTTTAATGGTCATTCCCGCATCTTTTCTTAAAGCGTTTATAAATCTTACTAATTCCCGCTTAACTCCTTCCAATTTTAATTTCTCATTAATTTCCGCATCTAATTCAACAATAATTTCTCCATCCCCCTTTTTGTTAAATATATTTTTCACATTTAATTCATCTTTAACCAAATTAATATATTCCATTCTTAATTCATAATTCATAATTCTTAATTCATTCAGCGGCTGCCTAATTTTTATTCCTATTTCTTCTCTCTTCGCTAGCCCCATCTCCACGATTTTTCTAATCATTTCCATTTCTGCTAAAATCTTTATTTCTTGTTCCTTATTTTTTATTCCTTGTTCCGGCCACGCCTCCAGATGCACGCTCTTATTTTCATTCTGAAAATTATAGCCAGTTGTTTTTTGCCAGATTGTTTCGGCTATAAAAGGCATAAACGGAGCCATAACTTTGGCTAGTTCGGTTAAAATAAATTTTGTGGTTTTCAGCGCCGCCTGCTTATCATCCTCGTCATCGCCCTTAAAACGATCGCGCGATCTTCTTAAATACCAGGTTGATAAATCATCAATGAAGCTCGTTATCGGCCGGATGGCGCGCGGCAAATCATAGCCATCCATACTTTCTGTTGTTTCCTTAATTAATTCATTGAGCCGCGCTAAAATCCACTGGTCAAGAGTATTATCTTGCCGTCCCCTTGATAAGGGGGGTAGAGGGGGGTTATTTGTTGCGCCATTGCTATCAACCTCCTTTTTCCCCCTTGTCAGGGGGATATCTTCTTTAAACATTTCATAAAACTTATAAACATTCCAAAGAAGCATTATATTTTTCCTGAAAATATCTTTAACTTCCTCTTCGTTAAAAAGAATGTTTTCTGCGCGCATTACGGTTGAGCCCATTAGATAACAGCGCAAAGCGTCGGCTCCGTAAGAATTTATAATTTTATACGGATCAGGATAATTCTTTTTTGATTTGCTCATTTTTTCCCCTTTTTCATTTAAAATTACGCCGGTAGTAACTACGTTTTCAAAACTGTTAGAATTGAATAAGCCGGCAGCCAGCGCGTGCATAACATAAAACCAGGCCCGCGTCTGGGAAATATATTCGCTTATGAATTGAGCTGGAAAATTCTTTTCAAATTTTTCCTTATTCTCAAAAGGATAGTGCATCTGGGCGAACGGCATTGAGCCGGATTCAACCCAGCAGTCAAAAACTTCTTTTATCCTTTGCATCTTGCCGCCGCATTTTCCACACTTCCATTCGTATTGGTCAATATTATGGTTATGAATATCGTTAATTTCTTTAGCGCCGGTTTTTTCTTTAAGTTCGGCAACGCTCCCAATAACTTCCAGATCTTCGCATTCAGAACAGCGCCAAATCGGAATTGGAGTCGCGAAATAACGGTTCCTGGAAATATTCCAGTCCGGCGCCTGCTCTATGCCTTTGGCAAAACGGCCATATTTAAGATATTCTGGGAACCAGTTTATTTTTTCGTTCAACTCCAGCATCCTTTTCCGAATTTTATCAATATTTAAAAACCAGGCCGGAATGGCGTTATAAAACAAAGCGGTTTCACAGCGATGGCAATGCGGATAAGAATGTGTTATTTTTTCTTTCTTAAAGATTTTTTCGTTTTTTTCCAAGCTCTCAATAATTAAGTTGTTCGCCTTTTTAAAATATAAATTCTGGAACTCCGGAACGGCTTGGGTAAAATGACCCTTTTCATCCAAAGTTGGAATTATAGGCAAATTAAATTTCTGCCCGACCTTATAATCGTCTTCGCCGTAAACCGGAGCGATATGAACGATTCCGGTTCCGTCTTCGGTCGTAACAAAATCGCCAGGCACGACATAATAAGCTTTTTTATTTTTTTCTTCTTCCGGAAGTAAAACATCAAGCAAGGGTTCGTATTCTAAATTTAATAAATCCTTGCCCTTAATATCTTTATGAGCAACTTCTATTTCCTGATTCTTAAAAACATTATTTATTCTGTCAGAAGCTATTATCAATAATTCAGGAATATCTTTTATGCGTAATGCTGTATATAAGATATCTTCGCCGACAGCCATGGCAACATTGCTCGGCAGGGTCCAAGGCGTTGTTGTCCAAGCTAAAAGATAAGCATCGCCGTCAATGCCTAATTTTTCTTTCGCATTAGTTAATTTGAATTTTACATATAAAGTTTCATCAGTTACGTTTTTATAGCTATTGTCCATCGCGACTTCAAAATTAGAAATCGGAGTTTCGCAACGCGGGCAATATAATAAAACTTTTCTGCCTTCATAGATCAGGCCTTTGTTCCATAGTTCTTTAAATCCCCACCAAACCGATTCCATAAAACTTAAATCCATCGTCTTATACGAATTTTTAAAATCAACCCAGCGCCCGATTCGCTTAATCATCCCGTCCCAGATATCGGCATATTCTAAAACGCGCGCCCGGCAGGCTTCATTGAATTTGGCGATGCCCATTTGTTCAATCTGCTTTTTGCCGCTGATTTTCATATCCGCTTCAATAATATTTTCAATCGGCAGGCCGTGGCAATCCCAGCCCCATTTTCTTTCTACCCGATAGCCTTTCATCGTCCAATAGCGCGGCACAACATCTTTAGAAACACTGGAAAGAATATGGCCGTAATGCGGCTCGCCGGTTCCGAACGGCGGGCCGTCGTAAAAAACATAGTCCTTGGGCCTGCCCTTTTTGTTAAGGGGGGATATAGGGGGGTTTTTCACGCTTTTTTCAAAAATTTTTCCTTTTTCCCAGAAAGCCAAAGCCTCCTCTTCCATTTTTGGGAAAGGAGATTGAGTATTTATATTTTTATTTTTAAAATTATTTTCCATAATTACAATTTAGAACAAAAAAGCGTATATTAAATGCCGCATTATAATATAAACTTACCTTGGAATAGGTCTTTTGTCAAAAAATTTATTTATTTTTTGCGCTTTTAGTCCGCCCTTTAAATCAACAGAATTAAGCCCAAGACAATAAAAAGGCAAAAAAAAGAAGCACGCTTTTTGTGCCCTTTGAAAAGTTTACCCGCTTACAGCAGGTATTTTTCTTTAAAAGAACGAATAATGCCTGGCGAAAGTGGAAAGTGGTTTAATTTAAAAAGAAATGGCTGCAAGATGCCAGCCAGCCGGTACGGCCTGTTTTATTTTTTTTCAGGTCGGCTGGTCTGGCCAAAAAAGCCGAGTGGCCTTATTTCCCACTTTCACCAGGGCATCTTTTGAATTTAATGTACTATTAAGAATTATATATAAATAAAAAAAACTGTCAAATTAAATGCAAGTGAACTTATTCACAAAATATATTAACAAGATTAATTAATTAATTTTCCCCAAAAATTATCTTTAATATTTTTTCCGGGGCAGGTTTTATGAGTTGCGTAATCGCGGTGGAATTTTAAATTGTTTTTAATTATTTTATGCTTAATAATTAATTCGGCCGTCAGCTTTTTTAAGGATTCCAGTTGCGCCCTGCTTGGCGCTTCTTTATCAAAATTGCCAGCCAAACAAATTCCAATGCTATCATAATTTTTCTTTTCCTCGCGGCAGTGCGCCCCGACTTCCTCATCTTTGCGGCCTTGGTAAATTTTTCCTTGCGCGTTTATAAAATAATGATAGCCGATATAAAATCCGAGAGCGCTTTTAAGATCCCATTTTTGCTTATGGTAATTATTAATAGCTTCAAAAGTCGTTCGACTGCTTAAGGTCGCGCTGTGATGCAAAATTATAAATTTTTTCTTCAAGCTTGGCATATTAAAGGTATTACTTTATAATTATAGCACATATTTTATTAGTAATAATTTATGAAATTTAAGCTCCATTCTAATTTTAAGCCTGCCGGCGATCAGCCAGAGGCGATAAAAAAATTAGTTGCCGGATTAAAAAAAAATTATCGCGAACAAACGCTTCTTGGCGTAACCGGAAGCGGCAAGACTTTTACTATGGCCAATATTGTCGCCGAAATTCAAAGGCCGACTTTGGTAATTTCGCATAATAAAACTTTAGCCGCTCAGCTTTACGGAGAATTCCGCCAATTTTTTCCAGAAAATGCGGTTCATTATTTTGTTTCCTATTATGACTATTATCAGCCGGAAGCCTATATCCCGCAAACTGATACATATATTGAAAAAGAAGCCATGATTAATGAAGAAATAGATCGCCTGCGACATGCCGCTACCCAGTCTTTACTAAATCGCCAAGATGTTTTAATTGTGGCTAGCGTTTCCTGCATTTATGGATTAGGCTCAAAAGAAGATTATCTAATTTTAAGTAAAAATTTTTATAAGGGACAAAAAATTAAAAGAAATAATATTCTCCGCGAACTTATTAAAATTCAATATGAGCGCAATGATATTTCTTTCCTGCGAGGCCAATTTAGAGTTAGGGGCGATACTATTTATATTCATCTGGCAACCGGAGAAGCAATTATAAAAATAGAAACCACGGGAGATGAGATAGAAAAAATTAGCCAAGCGGTTATAGCGCCAGGCAAGGCCATCTCCTCGACCTCCTTTGCTAAAGGCGAGAGCAAGAAAGGATGGGATGAGCTTAAAAAAATTACAATTCTGCCGGCCAAACATTTTATGACGCCAGAAAAAAGAATGAAGTCGGCCTTGGCGGCTATAAGAAAAGAACTAAAGGCTAGATTAAAAGAATTGGCGGGCGGGAAAAAGATAGTAGAAGCTGAAAGATTGCAGAGAAAAACTAATTATGATTTAGAGATGATGGAGCAAGTCGGATATGCGAACGGCATAGAAAATTATTCTCGCCATCTTTCCGGCCGGCCGGCCGGCTCGCCCCCAGAAACGCTTATGGATTTTTTTCCTAAGGACTATTTAATGTTTATTGATGAATCGCATGTAACCCTGCCGCAGATTCGCGGAATGTATGCCGGCGACCAGTCTAGGAAGCAGACGCTTATTGATTTCGGCTTCCGCCTGCCTTCAGCGCGCGATAACCGCCCTCTTAATTTTATTGAATTTAATAAAAGAGTTAAACAAATTATTTATACGAGCGCGACTCCGACCGAATTTGAGATTAGGAATTCTAAGCAAGTTGTCGAACAGATTGTCAGGCCGACCGGACTGCTTGATCCAGAAGTTTTAGTTCGTCCGTCAGAGGGGCAAATTCAGGATTTAATAAAGGAAATTAGCTTGCGCGCCGCTGTCGGTCAAAGAACGCTGGTTACTACTTTAACAAAAAGAATGGCTGAAGAGCTCGCCGGCTATCTTTTGGAAAAAAATATTAAGGTCCAATATCTGCATAGCGAAGTGGAAACCTTAGAGCGAGTTGAAATTTTAAAAGATTTGCGGCAAGGAAAATATGATTGTCTAGTCGGAATTAATCTGCTCCGCGAAGGGCTTGATTTGCCCGAAGTTTCACTGGTTGCTATTTTAGACGCTGATATTTCCGGTTTTTTAAGAAACGAAATAGCGCTTATTCAAACAATGGGCCGCGCCGCTCGCCATCTTAACGGCAAAGTTATAATGTATGGCGATAAAATAACTCCGGCTATGCGCTATGCTATTAATGAAACGAAAAGAAGAAGAAAAATTCAGGAAGAGTATAATCATAAAAATAGAATTATTCCCAAAACGATCAAGGCCGGATTTCATAAAAGCATAATATAAGAATGTTTAATTTTGTCGCCCGCTGGCTTGTTTATTTTTTTTAAAAAAGATATAATTGCTTATAGCCAGTATTAAATAAAAATATGTCCCAAATAATATCAGGCGGCAATGCTTTAGTTAGCGCCAATTTAGTTTTAAGCAAAGCCCGGGTGGGCGATAAAATGAAAGTAGCTGATTTGGGCTGCGGATCAAGCGGCCATTATATTTTTCCAGCGGCAAAGATGGTGGGCAAAAACGGCCTTGTTTACGCCGTGGATATTTTAAAAGTAGTATTAGAGGGAATAAATAGAAGAATAAGACAAGATAATTTTAAGAATATAAAAACGGTTTGGAGCGATTTAGAAATTTTTGGAGCCACTAAAATAGAATCTGGAAGCTTAGATGTGGTTATGCTTAATAATACTCTGTATTTATCGCATAAAAGAGCGGAGATGCTCCGGGAGGCCGTAAGAATGCTTAAAAAAGAAGGTAAATTATTAGTAGTTGAATGGAAAAATATCTTTTCTCCTTTCGGCCCGCCCTCTGAAGAGCGCGTTCAGATTGATTTATTAAAAAATGCCGCCGCAAAATTAGGATTAAAATTAGAAGAAGAATTTGAGGCCGGACAATTTCATTACGGTTTAATATTTACTAAAATGTAAAAAATATGGGAAATTTATTGAGTTTTAAATTTTGGCTTAATTTAAGGCCGGAGCCATTGACTCCTTTTTTTGAAAAAATATTGATAGCTTTTATTATTTTATCGTTAGTTATTTTTATTAGCGCGCATTTTTTTAAAAAAAAGGATAAAAAATTATTTTATGCGAAATTTTTAGACAGCATGGCCTCGCTTTGCCTAGCTAATTTTTTTATAGGCCTGCTGCTTTTATTTTTTACTTATGAGATGATTCCGTTTTTATCGTCCCGTTTTTGGTTTTTATTTTGGGCGACCGGCCTGCTAATATGGCTTTATTTTATTATAAAAAAAATTGTCGCCCTTCCTAAAATAAGCAAGCAAATTAAAGAAGAAAGAGAATTCAAAAAATATATCCCCTAAAGCAAGCGCGAGTCGATTAGTCGGCCTCCTTGTTTAAGGAGGTTTTTAATTTATGATTTATAAGAAAACAGTCGGGCAGTTTGGCGAAGAATTGGCCCAAAAATTTTTAATAAAAAAGGGATATACAATAATAGACGCTAATACTAAGGTTAGTTTTAAAGAAATTGATATTGTGGCCAGAATTAAAAATACTGTTGTTTTTGTAGAAGTAAAAACGCGGACAACTAAAAAGTTCGGCGAAGCCGTTGACGCTATTACGGACGCGAAGACAGATAATTTAAAAAAAGCTGTCAGTATGTATTTAGAAAGTCATAAATATCCGAAAGACTGCGGTAAAAATAATTTTCGGATTGATTTAATAGCTGTGGATATTAATATAGATAAAAAAACTGCAAAAATAAGGTTTTACGAAGATATTATTTGAGCCGCGGCCGATCTTATCAACATTTTTTCCTCATTAAATAAGGGCTTAATAACAGCTTGTCAACGAGTTATTTGCTTGACGATATGTTTTTTTTTGTTAAACTAAGGGGCATATCATTTAAAGATGTTTGGTTAGGGCTTAAGGGGGTGCATTGGATTATTTATTAATCTGGTTTACGCCTCTTGCCCTAACCTTAAAAATTTAAAGTCAGCTTGATAATTATTAATTATCTGGTATACTGTAATAGTTTTTAAGGCAAAGTAGTTTGGAGTATATTTTAGAATATATGTCGTGCCATTCTGTTTATTATATTAATAGAATAGGCCCGGACAGGCCCCTTCTTTTTAAAAAATAAAACCGTTCCAATTTTATTCGGAGCGGTTTTATTTTATTTAAAAAAATTTTTGAAAATTGGCGGTGGGAGGAGGATTTGAACCCCCGATACCCTTGCGGATATACCGCATTTCGAGTGCGGCCCATTCAACCACTCTGGCATCCCACCAAAATTATTATATTTTTCCGGCAAGCTCTAAATTATTTTTTAATTCTACCAAGTTGAAATCATTGCCTTCTCTATGTCGCCAGAAAATTAGGAGAAAAAATATTGGCGACAAGACAAGAAGAGCGCGGGGTCGCTATAATCTTAATTATTGCTTTAGCCGTTTGATCTGCCGGTAATTTTTTTAATAAAAATTTTACGTATTTATTTTTTTTAGCTAAATCATTCCGAGTGAAATTAATAAGAGCTTTTATTCCTTCTTCTTTTAGCTTCAATTTTTACCCCTCTTTCTTGATGAGCTATAATATTTTCGGCGTAATTGATTTTTTCAAGCATAAAATTAAAATAAAATATTTAGAATTAATGCTAAGACGGTAAAAATAAATAGCCAGCCGAGGTTATAAAATTATAGGACCTAGTCGTCCAAGGGCATTTAATCTAATTTAATCAATATAGGAAAAAATATGGCTATTCCAATTGGTGGCGCAAACCAGCCTGTTTTGTTTATAATTTAGCCGTTCATAATTTTTTGTTAAATAAAAATAAATAATTCTTTATATGCGAAGTTATGCTTTTATTTCTTTTCCCCCCAAAGAGTATTTTAATTTAATTATTCCGAGAATAGCCATAAAAATCCAGAACATAGCCGCTAAGTCATTTTTAAAATAAGGAACATCAACAAGGCCATGGATGACAATCACAGTCATTGCCCCGATTAGGCCGATTAGTATATATTTATTATTTGCGGCGTCAAAATTTTTAAATAGTAAACTAATATTTAAATAATAAAATTTAATTATTATCCAGGCGAATAATAACATTCCTAAAAAGCCGATTTCGGTCCAGAAATTTAGAAAAATATTATGCGGGTACAGATAAATTTCTAGTGGTTGCCAGACCTGCTTTCTATATTCAGCGCTGAAAACAACCTTTTTTTGGAAATCAGGATCATCGTTTTTAATAAAGATTCCTTCCTGGTGATAAGGCGCAATCGCATTTTGATAATTTGCCAGCCCGGCCCCGGCTATAAAGCGATTATCTTTTAGCATTTTCCATGTTTCCGCCCACTGCGCCTTTCTTACCTGCCCGGAAAAATCATTAAGAGTTATTTTTTTAAAAGCGTAAAAACGCGCCGGCGGATATGAAAAAATAGCTAAACTTAAAATAGCAACTAATATTAAAGTTGTCCATCTTGATTTTTTACTACCAAGCAAGCTGAAAATAATTAAAGCCGCCCCAACGCCGATCAGGGCGCCTTCAGAGCGGGCGGAGTAAATAGCTATAAGCGAAAAAATAATCGTTAAAATAATAGTAAAAAATTTAAAAAAATGGAATATTAAAAAAGATGTTTTTTCTTTCCGGCTTCCCGCTTTTGCGGGAATGACAGAAGAAAAAAGCCAGCCTAAAAAAATTAAAATCAGCGGACCGAGATAGAGTCCGACCGCATTCGGATAGCCGAAAAAAGAAACCGCCCGCCTCGTTTCCGCCGCCGCCCAAAATGGATTAGAAATTAAGTTACCGGTTGCTTTCTGGTAAAACGCTAGAAGCGAAACGGCTAGAGCAGAAAATAATAATGGCCAAAGAATTTTTTTAAAATCGCCATTTTTATAGAATACATTAATTATAATAATAAATAAAAGCAGTGGTTCAAAAAAATATGCTTTCCAGATGCCTAAAGCGCTATTAGAAAAGCCGCCGACGCCGATGGCCGCAAAAGAAATAAGAAGAAAAAAAATTATTTCCCATTTAAAGGGGTAATCATTATTAATTTTAGAATCAGAATTTAAGATTTTAGATTTAAGATTTAAAAAAACAACTTTATAATTTTTTAAAAACCAAACAGCGAAAATCGTTAAAATCATTATTTCCAGCAAAGTGGATGGAAGGCCGAAAATATTAAATTTGATCAGATAAGAGGGCAAGGCGAATATTAAAATCATAACCGCTAAATCAAGGCGGCGGACAGAAAGAAGCAAAAAAAGAAAAAAATAGATAATTACTGGCAAAATCATATTAGATTAATACCCACAATCCCATGCTTACTAAAATAATGCCGACAATTTTTTGGATAAGCACGCCTCCGCCTAGCTCTTCTTTGAGAATTTTCGGAAATTTTGTTGAGAGAATTAAAACTAAAATAATTAAAAAAATATACTGCGTGCCCTGCAGAGCATTGACCATAGCCACATTACCCAAGCTTATAGCCCAGTTAAGCATAATAAAAGCAATAGCGGCGAGAATTCTTATAGATAGAAAGAAGGTAAAATTTTTAGGCGCGCGCGCTTCGTGCCGCCTTTCTAAGATTAATTTGCGCCAAGCCGGCACTAAAAAAATAAAAATAACCCCGATAAAAGTTCCCAGGCGGGACCAGACAAAACTGCCGATAAAGGGCTGGTTTATATAAATATGTTTCATTAGTATATAATAAGCGGCAAAGAAAAAAGCCGAAATTACAGAATTAATTATTAAGCGCTGAGTCGGCCTTGTTTCCGCTTTTATTTCCCCAAAAATATTCCCCCAGATATTGCGCGCCTTTAAAAATATTTTTTCCCATAAATATATTTCTGTATGTTTTATTGATATTAGAATTCCGCCGGCGATTAAGATGAAAAAAGCCAAAGTTTGATTTTTATCAAACACTTCTCCCAGAAAAAAATAAGATAAAATATAGCTGAAAATAGGCACTAGCGCTCCCGCGATTGGCACTACTCTCGTGGCTTCGCTTTGGTGTAGGGCTTTATACCAGAAAATTAAAGTGATTAAAAAAAGAATTCCAGCCGATAAATCAAGCGCTAATTCCTTCAAGGTCGGCACCCAGGGGGAAAAAATTAAAAGTAGAGCGTTAAAAATACTCCAAATTCCGACGTAAAAAGAATAGGCGATAGAGGAATGGATTTTTTTAGAAAGCAGAAATTTATCAGCCACATAAATTCCCGCATTAATAAGATAAGAAGTAACGGCAATAGTAATCCAAAGCATATTGATATAATGCGAATTTACGAATTTATGTGAATGATGCAAATTGCAAATAATGCGAATCAATGCGCCAATCCATAAATTATAAATTATTTAAAAATATTAAATTTATTTTAATAAAAATTTTACTCTTCATATTCAAGGCCGTTATTTTTACAGATTTCAGCGTAAATTTTAGCGCTTGGCCTTATTTTTCTTTCCAAAGTCTTGTAATTAATTTCAACTAAGCCGAATCTTGGCCAAAAACCTTTATCCCATTCAAAATTATCCAAGAGCGACCAGTGCAGATATCCTCTTACATCTGCCCCTTTTTTTATTGCTTGATAAATCCAGAGCAAATGGCTTTTAATAAATTCGCCTCTTTTTTCGTCGAATTTGTCGGCCAAGCCGTTTTCAGTAATATAGATTGGCTTCTTAAATTTTTTTAAGTATAAAAGCAGGTGATAAATTCCTTCGGGGCAGATATCCCAATTTAAATCAGATACGTTTTTATGCGGATTTGCCATTTCCGCAATAAAAAAATAGCCGCCCTTTAATGAAAATTTAATTGTATCCAAAAAATAATAATTAAGGCCGATAAAATCTTCGCATTTTTTTGTTTTGTTAAGCGGCCGCGTGTCGCGTATATAATGGAGAAGTTTGCAGAGAAATTTATCAATCGGGTGCCATCTGCGAAAGGGCAAATGATAATGGAGATTATAGGCATTGCCAACCATGGCGCTAGCGTTAAGGCCGTGAATTATCCGATAGGCGGATTTATAAGCTGACAATAAATTATTAAGCACTTTATTGGCTTTCCATAAATTTTTTAGGCAAGGAGGAAAAGCGCCCATAATATAACTCATGCCGGTATAAACGGTTGGCTCGTTGATAGGTAGCCAGAACTTGACTTCTTTATTGAGGGAAGCGGCTATTTTTTCTGCATACCGGGAAAAATATTCTATTGTTTTTTTATTTTCCCACCCGCCCTTAGCGGTGATCCAAGCCGGATCAGTCCAATGCCAGAGGGTTACAAACGGCTCTATTTCCCTTTTGCGAAGAGCGCTTATAATTTTTTTATAATGATCAATTTCTTTTTCATCGAATTTCCCTTCCTCCGGCTCAACGCGCGACCATTCTATAGAAAAACGATGGGCGTTATGTCCTAAAGATTTGGCAATATCAAAATCTTCTTCAAAACGATTGTAATGATCGCAAGCTCGGCCGGAGATATAATTTTCTGGAGCGAGTATTTCCGGAAATTTTTTCAGCTGCCATTTCTGCCAACTAACTTTTGCTTTTTCAGCTAGCTGCCTGGCATTTTTATTTTCCCATTCTGTCCAATTATTATAATTACCGCCTTCAACCTGATGGGATGATGCGGCTGCCCCCCAAAGGAATCCGTCGGGGAATTTTAATATTTTTTTAGGCATAATAAATATTGCGAGCAAATATTACTGTTAATTTTATTATACCAAAATATAGTTAAAATAGCATCTTTAAGCTAAATGTTTATAATCTGTGCAGAATATGTGTAAATTTAGCCATTTTATAGCGTAAAAAATAAAAATACAAGGTCTTGACATAATTTTAGATTTAAATTAAGATAATTAAGTATTAAGAAAGCATATTAATTTTTACAAAAGTATTGAAAAGATTTAAAAGACTTACATTTTAATGTCATCGTTTTTAAAAGAAGAAACAGTGATGTTATTTAAGCTAATGTCCCTGTTTTTTCTTTCGTAAAAATACGAAAGGCAAGAACATTTAAAAAATTTAGTATAGCAAGCGCGGATTTTGTCCGCGCTTGTAGTGCTAACAGGCATCGATTCGAATTAAGCCCGTGAATTATTTCACGAGCTAATATTTCTTTGAATTTATTAAGTGATATGCAAATATCGCTTATACTCAAATATTTATTGCTTAATACTAAGCAATACAGGTGAAACCTGTTAAAAAACTTTGTCAGAGAGTTTGATCCTGGCTCAGGATGAACGCTGGCGGCGTGTCTAAGGCATGCAAGTCGAATGGTTTGTAGTAATACAAGCCATGGCAAACGGGTGCGTAACACATTGGCAACTTACCCCGTAGATGAGCATAACTCTGAGAAATCGGAGATAATTCTCAATAAAAGTGGGGGGACAAAAGTCATTCCCACTTAAACTTCCGCAAGGTTGGCTACGGGAGAGGCCTATGGCCTATCAGCTAGTTGGTAAGGTAACGGCTTACCAAGGCAACGACGGGTAGCGGGTGCGAGAGCATGACCCGCCTCACTGGGACTGAGATACTGCCCAGACTCCTACGGGAGGCTGCAGTCCAGAATATTCCTCAATGGCCGAAAGGCTGAAGGAGCGACGCCGCGTGACCGAAGAAGCCCTTCGGGGTGTAAAAGTCTTTTTTTAGGGAAAAAACAATGATGGTACCTAATGAATAAGGGGCTGCTAACCTCGTGCCAGCAGCAGCGGTAATACGAGGGCCCCAAGCGTTATCCGGATTTATTGGGCGTAAAGCGCACGCAGACGGTTTATCGCATCTCCTGTCAAATCCCGAGGCTTAACCTCGGAACTGCGGGAGAGATGGTTAAACTTGAGACCGGAAAAGGCAAGTGGAATTGCTGGTGTAGGGGTTAAATCCGTTAATATCAGCAGGAACACCAAAAGTGAAGACAGCTTGCTGGGACGGTTCTGACGTTCAGGTGCGAAAGCGTGGGGAGCGAATGGGATTAGATACCCCAGTAGTCCACGCCCTAAACAATGGATGCTGAGCATTGGAAGTTTCGACCCTTTCAGTGCTGTCTACCTAAGTTAACACCTTAAGCATCCCGCCTGGGGAGTACGAGCGCAAGCTTAAAACTCAAAGGAATAGACGGGGACCCGCACAAGCGGTGGAGCATGTGGTTTAATTCGACAACAAGCGAGGAACCTTACCAAGGCTTGACATCTAGCTGCAGAGCCCGAGAAATCGGGCAGCCTTCGAGGGTGCTAGACAGGTGCTGCATGGTTGTCGTCAGCTCGTGTCGTGAGATGTATCGTTAAGTCGAGAAACGAGCGCAACCCCTATCCTATGTTTTATATGTCATAGGAAACTGCCCGTTTTAAATGGGAGGAAGGTGGGGATGACGTCAAATCAGCATGGCCTTTATGCCTTGGGCTACACACGTGCTACAATGGAAAGCACAAAGGGACGCCAAGCCGCAAGGTGGAGCAAATCCCAAAAATTTTCCTCAGTTCGGATTGAGGTCTGCAACCTGACCTCATGAAGCTGGAATCGCTAGTAAACGCGTATCAGCCATGGCGCGTTGAATACGTTCTCGGGTCTTGTACTCACCGCCCGTCACACCAAGAGAGTCGGTAACATCCGAAAGTCCCTTTCGGGGGAACTAAGGTGGGACCGATAATAAGGGTGAAGTCGTAACAAGGCATCCGTAGCGGAAGCTGTGGATGGATCACCTCCTTTCTAGGGAGAAGGCCGCGAAAGCGGCATAGTCGACGTTTATGGTTTCCCTTAAGGGATCATAAACGAAAAAGAGAATTGATGCCTGTTAGCACTGTAAAACTGATTAACAAATAGTATTATGGGCCTATTTGAATACCCCCTTGATAAAGGGGGATAAAGGGGGATTAAAAAAGACTGGGCCTAATACTATTGGGAGCAGTCTTTTTTGTTAAAAATATAATTTGGGCGCATAGCTCAGTTGGCTAGAGCGCAGCTCTGATAAAGCTGAGGTCCATGGTTCGAATCCATGTGCGCCCACCAAAATAACAATTAACAGGCGACAATTAATATTAACAAGTTTGTTAAGAATTAATTGTTAAGTGTTAAAAGTTAATTTTTGCCGCGGGGTAGAGCAGTTGGCAGCTCGCCAGGCCCATAACCTGGAGGCCGCCGGTTCGAATCCGGCCCCCGCAACCATAAATAAAAACCGAAACACGAAATCCTAAACTCAAAACAAACAAAAAATAATTAAAACTTTTTACTTTATATTTTAGGAATTTAGATTTGTTTCGAATTTTGATATTTAAATTTATAATTTAAATTAGCCGGGGTAGCTTAGTGGCGAATCCCGCGCCAATGCCGGGCGAGAAAATGCCGAGGTAGCTCAGTGGTAGAGCAAATGACTGAAAATCATTGTGTCGAGAGTTCGATCCTCTCCCTCGGCATTGGTGCGGGATAAACGTCTGTCTGAAAATCATTGCGTCGAGAGTTTGATCCTCTCCCTCGGCGCAAATATAGACCTTAATTATTAAGGGTTAATTGCGGGGTGTAGTATATCGGTAGTACGCGTGCTTTGGGAGCATGTAGGCTGGGTTCAATTCCCAGCACCCCGACTATCCTTCGCAAAAGCGTAAGCGGGTATAGTATAGTGGCTTTTATGACAGCCTTCCAAGCTGTAGAGACGGGTTCGATTCCCGTTACCCGCTCCAGACGGAAAATTGAACACGAGTTCGTTTCTTTAAAATTGGCTCCACACCCTGAACGAAATCCGAACTTTTTTAGCGAAAATCCGGACGCTGAATTTTGACGCTCCGCCCCGCCGCTGCTCGCTGACGCTCGCTCCGACAAAGAAAAGTTTTGTTCACAATTTTTTATTTGCGCGCGCCCGATTTTTTTTCTAAAAGGAAAACAAAACTTTTCTTTGGCGGTCTGCTCTCTCCGAGCAGGGCGGCGGGGCTTTCCGCTCGGGCGCGGCGGAATTTCTCCCCCCAACCCCCTCCTTCCGCCGCGCCCTCGCTTTGGACGCCGACGGAATTTGTGCCAACGAAGTCGGCGCGCCGCTTGTTCATTGGCAAAGACATTACAATTTCTTCGGCTCTATTTTCTGATTTGTTTTAACATCATTCAAAAATATTTTTGAGCTGTGAACATTCCCGCTATAGTAATATGATAACGAATTTTCCTCGAAATTGTAAACCATATTCTTTTTCAAAAACTGATCCAAAATTTCTCGTCCCTGTTTTTCAAGTAATTCTTTTTTGCCTTCCGGCAATTTGTCTGCGTCATAAAATTCTTGTTTGAAACCCTGATATAACTTAGGAAACGCCTCGGATAATTTTAAAAAAATAGGTATGTGTAAATCTTTCGCTTGTGCCTCATTTTGATTTTCAGAAAAAGCATAAAATCCAAACATATAGAAATAGACTAAAATCATTGCAGGAAAATAACCCTTGTAATTTGGCATGTATCCATCTTTTCCTTCGCCAAGTATCTTTTCTTTTAACTTTGTGACAAAAACACCGTAGGCAACATTACTCTCAAACCCATTTTCTTGTATTTCAAGAAAATAATCGTATAGCTGATGCACTTTCAATCTAAATATCTCTTCATTTTCAATTTTATATTTACTTATGGAATTGTAGAAAAGATGATACAAAAAATCCCCAGTATTTTTTCTTACATTTTCGCTTTTATCTTTAGTTCTTACGCCCCATGTATAATACCACCCAAACCTTTCAACCCTATCCAAAAGCGTTTCTAACTGTTTTTGGTCATAGCACGATTTAAAAAAATCACCGATTTCTTTGAAGAAAATACCAATTAACTCATCGTTGAGTTCGTAATTTTTTTGATAACCATCTTTCAAGCTAACGTGATTATTTTCCTGATATACCAACTTGAAGTATCTAGTAACGAGAGCGATGTAATTCAACTGGCCGACATTATCTAATCCATTGAATCTGTATTCGCCAAATAGCACGCGCAACAACGAACCGTCCCTTTCTTTTATCATTACATCATCAAGGTAAAACAAGGCATTGGGATAGATTTTTTGCCCTATAAACATATTCAAAAACGACTCGCTATTTTCTAGCGACTTAGTCATAAGTCGCTTTAAGAAAAATTCCATGTGATATAAATCGTGCTTACCTGCTTTTTTCTTTTCTCTATAAAAATCCACTGTGCGACCAAAAACAAAATAAGATTCAGAAAAATGCTTGAGGAAAATATCGCTGGCGAAGTCATTTCTGAAAATATTCTGCACGTCTTTATTGCTCAAAGAGAGGTCTAGTAGATTTTCAAACAATTCTATACAGCCCCGAATGGTTTGAGGTTTATCCAAGTGTGAGTTAGACAATGTACCGGCTAAAATATCTTGCAAAATGGAAATCTGCTTTTTATTCAGTCGTTTGAGTGGGTTTAATATCACATACAAGTAAATCGCTATGGCTGCGACCATGAGGACGGCGCCGCTAATCTCGAAAACGAACGGATACCCGAGAAAGAGACCGTCTATTTCTCCCAAAAATACTAAAGCAATGCTGATGATAGCGAGCCATAAGGCAAATTTTCTTTTTGCATAATTTAAACTGAATCTTAACTCTCGTCTATTTGATATAAATTCAATAAACGCAACAACTATAGCAATAGCTGTGATTGCAACGCCTAAATTGTATGAGGAATGAGTTTTCCAAATCGGATTATTTATCAGATCATTTAGCCAATGGAAATTGATGGAAATTTTGTTGGACAAGGAAAAGGTATGAACCCTAAAAATTCCGAATATGTATCCTAAAATCAACCCGACTAAAAAACTTATTCCAATCGGGACTTTTTTAGATGAAAGGTAGGTTTTAAATTTTGATACCTTTTTAAGCATAATTATATTCCGGATTTAGTTCGATTGTGTTCCTTGCATAGCATTTGGCAATTTTCAGCGGTTGTTTTTCCGCCCTCGTGCCAAGGTGTAATATGATCGGCTTCCATTTCTTCAATTTCCCATTTATTTTTCTTATTCTCGCCTTTGCAGTGCGGGCAAATGCCTTTTTGCCTTTCATACGCTTCTCGCTTCATCTTGTCGGTAAAAGCGCGGATATTCAAAAACTTTTCGTTTCTGGTCAAAACATATTCGTAAATACCGGATTTTTTAGTTACATCTTCGTCCTGCATTAACTCGGTTATTTCCTTTTCTATTTTCTTTGAATCAAATTTTTTATCTTTGAACTGATTATACAAAACGCCCCATGGCACATTACTCATTTCTCTGCGATAGTTCGGAAAAGTTTTTCGCGACCACGCGATAACATCTTGAAAATACCGCCATAATTTATCAGCGTTTTTGTCGTGCTGGTGTTTTGCCATATAATCTTCAATCTTGCCGTCATTTATCCACGAAAGTGCAGTTTCCAAATATTCTTGTCGAATTGGTGAACCGCTAACTAGCGAACCACCGTCATTTGCCAAAAGATAGGCAGCACAGTTTGATTTGCTGAATTTTAATTTGGCGTCAGAAAGCCACGGTCCAGTATAAACCGCATTGCGGATTTCCTGTTCGGTCAATTTTTCTCCGGCGATGTTTATAATTCTAAACCAATCTAACCGCTCTTTGTCGGTGCCTTGGCAGAAATAGATCATCAATTCATAATCCAAAATTTTATCTTGTTCTTCTTTTGTTAAATTGTGGAAAAAGCGGTCATTCAATGAAAAATCACCATTAACATATTGACCAATACTAATAGTGCGCTGTTGGCCGTCCAAAACCTCATAGCCGCCGTATTCTCGAATCATCCAATACATCACATTTAGCGGAAAACTATTTTTTATAGTTTCAATCACGGCATTGCGTTGCTTTTCCTTGTACACAAATTCGCGCTGATATTTCGGGCGAATATCAAGTTTTCCACCGTAAGCCACGACACCTTCTTCGGCACTGTCTTTATAGCCAGTAATAACTTTGCGAATTTGAATTTTATGTAGATCAATTTTCATATTATTTTTTTACTTTTTTATTTTTAATCAAAACTCTAAAATACGTCGATTTTCCGTTTATCTCTGTCATGTGTAGGTGATTTTTTACGGCGTTGTCATTTAGGCCAGCAACATCTAAAATAGTGTACCGGTTCAATCCGTCAATAATTTCAAATTGTTTGGGGTTATATTTATGCAAAAAAGTTATCGGGACTCCCATAACTCCGGTATAATCCATGGGAATTTGCTCTGTCCTATCTACATTTATAGCATCGTAGTTATCAAATTTTTGATATTCTTTTTTAGAATATTTCTTGTATAAAACTAATTCTTCTCCTCGTTTCGGTACATCAAGGTTAGTAAACCAAACTACGCTTTTTGGGAAGGCATACTTTTTACCATCAATAATTTTGTAATAGCCTTCATAGTGATCTGGAATTTGGAATAAAATATTTTTACCATTTAAACTTTGTCCGAGCCACATTTTATTTTCTTTAATTACCTTAAAGATTTCTTTATAAGTAATCGCATTCTGATTGCCCATAATTAAAAAACTTTTTTTGTGTTTTACGAGTTGAGCAACATATTCACGAAAAAGAGAAAAAGGCGGATTCGTTACGACAATATCGGCTTCTTTAAGTAATTCTATGCATTCGTCGCTACGAAAATCCCCACTACCACGCAGAGGAATTGCAGTATTTTTGTCGTGTTTGAGTAAATACTTAACATCATCAAGATTTATCGCTCCGTCTTTGTCAGTGTCCGGCACTTCTGTAATCTCAATTTTGAAAGGTTGTTTGCCTTTTGTTCCAGCAACCTCAAATAGTGGTAATTGTCCTCCGACAATCGGCGAACCACTGTAGCTTGTGGTAATAAGTTTTTTTAGTCCAAGGGCATTGAAGTTGGACGCAAAATATTTGAAAAAATTGCTCTCATAGGGATCGTCGCAATTACAATAAACAACTTTACCACGAAAGGGCTTTTTATAGTATTTCATCTCGTTTTCTATATCAACGAGCTGAGTATAAAACTCGTCTTTTTTAGCGGCGTTTGCTTTGCGTAAATCTTTGTTTGAAATTTTTCTTTTCATAATTATTTCTGTATTAAGTCATCAACGCCAACACCAAGCGCTTTGGCGATTTTGGATAGTGTTTCTATGGTTGGGTTAACATTCGCTCCCGATTCAATCTTAATGATCGTGTTGTAGGTAACATCGGCAAGTTTTGAGAGCTTATCTTGAGAAATACCAAGTTTGTTTCGGTATTTCTTTATATTCTCTGCGATTGTGGATTTGTTCGTTGACTTCATTGTATTATATTACTATAATTAAAGTAATAGCGGTTTAAATTGCTTAATTTATTACTATGTTATCAAATTTATTCACATTCGTAAAGACAAAAGGGAGTTCCTTGTCGTTGCCCGCGCACGGGAGGGTTGGGGCAAGGGCAACATCCTTTCTTGCGGTGCATTTTGCAAAGCAAAATTCAAATTCCGTCGGCGTCCAAAGCGAGGGCGAGGCGGAAGGGGGGCGTGGGGGGAATTCCGCCTCGCCCGAGCCGAAGCGAAGCCCCGCCGCCGCTCGCTCCGACAAAGAAAAATTTTCTTTTCCTTTTAAAAGAAAAAATTGCGCGCGCAAAATTTAAAAAAATGTAGAGAAAATTTTTCTGTGGAGTTTATCCGCCTTTGGCGGAGAACGCAAATTTCTTCAAAATTTGCGGGCGGAAGCCTGCCTGACGGTAGACAGGCGGGGCGGAGCCAAAACTTTTTCAAAGAGTTTCCTGCCTGCCGGCAGGCAGGTCTTGGAAAAAAGTTCGAGCTTGATCGTAAAAGTAGCTCCACCATGAAACAGGGCTAATACAAGCCTTGTTTTTGGTTGTTTTTGGCGACTGGTAACTGGAAATCGAACTAAAATGAATTGATAAACTTGCATTTTTAATACTTTTTGTGCTAAGTTCGTAATACGTTTAGGACATTACAAACTGAATAAATAGGAGGAAAACAAGATGGCAACAATACTGAAAGAAACACCAAAGAAGGACTGCGGTTTTGCATTTAAGTATCTGCGAGCCGACAGGCAAGGGGTTGAAGTCGGTCCGTTTCTTGGTCAGGACGAGGCGGAGAAAGCCAGAGGCACGATGAAACATGCGGGAGCAGTAGTCACCGAAGTTTATCCCGTTGATGGCGATGCCGAAAAGCTGGCAATTCTAAAGGCTCAAAGCGAAGGTTATGTTAAGGGATTAATTAAAGCCTTCAAATCCTACCTTCGCAAAGAGCTGGACGTGCTTAAGGACGATAAGATCAACTACGACATCGTCTACGAGTATCTCAAGGAACTCAAGGTCAGGGTCAGGAGGTACGTGAAATCCAACGACCCCAGCCTAAAAGAAATGTCCAAAGACGAACTCGTTAGGAAATTTGCCCGCTGTGGCAAGGCATACCGCAAGGGCGTGGCAGTTGCACTTCTGAAAACTGCGGAACATTATTCTCCGATAGACGGTTCAGTATCTGAAGACATCGGTGAAACACTAGTGAAACTTTCAAGGGAGTTTTCAGAAACGAAAAAGAGATAGAAGACTAACTATGAACCTGGGTTAAGATGAAAAAAGATGGCGAAACTTTTTCTATAGGCATTAGTAATGCCATCGAAGGACCTTAAAGGCTCGCTGAAGCAATTCAGCGAGCCTCTTATTTTTCAAAAAATCAAATACTTGTTAGAATTGGTATGGAAAAATAACTTTTATTTTCCATAAACCAAGTCCGAATTGCCTGAACTTCCCAGCTCCAGGCGGAAAAAGTCGAACAGCTGTTTAGCTTTGCCGAAAAGGCACAAATCAAATTTACGGACAAAAATACCTCATTACGGGAGAAAGGAATGACACTTTCCTGTTTAGGTTCTAACCTGTCGCTTTTAGACGGAAAACTTAGCATTTCCTTGCGAGAACCGCTTCAATACATTGAAAAAATGGCGGAAGGGTTAAAGGCGTAAACTTTAGGTTCAAACCGTTAATTTGTTGGAAGATAAAAAGAAAAATGGGAGTATGAACTCCCAAATTTCGATGTTGCTCCCGGGGTCGGATTCGAACCGACGACCAACTCGTTAACAGCGAGCTGCGCTACCGCTGCGCTACCCGGGAATGATAAAAATTATTATTGCCTTTAATAATATTATACTCGCGTAAATTTAAAATAAACAGTAAAAAAATGTAAAATAAAGTGGCTTGTTAGCCACTAAAAATATATTAGCAAATTATTATAATCTGTCAATTTTTAAAATAAAAAACCGACTCGCATGAATCGGCATATAAACTAACCTCCTGAATTAATTTTCAGGAATATTGTGTCATAAGTAAAAAGAAAATTTTCTAATTGTTTAACCTCCTCTCTTTTTTTTCAAGTAGGGCAACGATTTTTTTCTGGATATAGTATTATCCAGAGTGATTTCTTCCCGGCCTTGATTTTGGCTGGGCGATTTCTTTTTTTCTCCTTTTTTGCGGCAGTTTTATTTTTTACCTCATATTCTTCGTTTAATATGAGGTATATTCCCCTTCCTGGCCTTTTAATCATTCCGGCGCGAATAAGCTGGTGCAGGCAGGCGACGATTGATTGCGGTTTTTGCCCCAACGCCTTGGCTGTTTCTGGAATCTTTTCCGCAAGGAAAAGATTATTCGCATCAACCCCTTTTTTTATTTCTTCTAGAACTTTAATCTGGAAATTAGCCAGTCCAATTTTTACCATCGTTATCCCCCTCTCTTTTAGTGGTTCCTTTTCGGCCGGCATAATATCTGCGGTCTGCGGTTCTTTTTTTGCCGGCATGCCCCTATTTTTCTTGTTTGCTTTTGCTTTTTTTTCTCCTTCCTCTTCAAAAAATCTGCCGAATATTAATGCGGCTGTTGATACTGCTGGAGATTTTTTTTCTTTTTTCATCTCCTTTCCGTTTTTTTCATGAGTTAAGCACAAGCCCAGTGAATAATTTTTAACGCGAGTATCTTTCCCTTCTGCTCCCTGCTGTATGCAGATATAACATTTTCTGGCGGGAGATTCGCATTGTTTTGGCTGGCAAAAATGATTATTATTCTGAAAAATCGAACTTTGAGCTGAACATATTGCCAGCTTGGCTTCTTCCTTAATATTGTGCCCTGTCGCATTTGTTATAAAAGGACAGTTTTTAAAATATTCCGGGCCAGTCTGGGAAAAAATAGTTTTATTTTTCACTTCCCCCCCTTTAAATTTTAATGGTTTTTAATAATTTAAAAATATATTTCCCAAACATTATCACAAAAGATTTTATTTTTCAAGAGGAGCTATTGCCACATCAGCCAGCTTGGCTTAAGTAATAATAAAATGCCTAGAATAAGCATTATTATCCCTCCCAGTAAGCCGATCAAGCGCATAATTTTCGGACTGACTGTTTTTAATTGCAGGCTGAAAAGAGCAAGCGAGAAGATTATTATTTCATTTAAAATAAAAATAAAAACATATAAAAATAAATATAAATAATATTGCCATTTAGTTAGGTCGGTGATAGCTAAAATTTGAATATAAACGGCAGGCAGGCCGGCGCTGCAGACAAGTTCTAATAAATTAACCGAAAGCGCTAGGATTATTATGCCTAAAAAAGCAAATAAGATTTTTTCTCTAGCTAAAATTTCCCTTATTTTAGTAAATGTTTTTTTTCTTTTTTCTTCATTAACCGCTTCGCATCCTTTATTTTTATTTAAGAAGAATTTTTTTAAGTTATAATAGCCGGCATAAATAGCGACCGCGCCGATAATAATTCTAAGCCAGGAAATAAGGCCGACAAAAAGGAGAAAATTAAGCCAGGCGGTTAGAACAAAAAAATAAAAAACAGCCGAAGTTAAAATAAAAGTTCCTCCTAAAATTAATATTTTTTTTCTATCCCGCATGGCGACCAAAATGCTTATTAAAAAAAGAAGAATCCAGAGAGCGCAGGGGTTAAAGCCGTCAAGAGCGGCAATTATTACCGTTATTACCGGCAGGGATAATTTTTTAATATTAATTTCTTTAAAAAAAGGAATATTTATTTTTTCTATTTTTTGTTCATTCGCCTTGCAGTTTTCTTCAATGGCGGCCAAAATTTGCGCGCCGGTAATTGCGTCGTCGTAATAGCCGCTGATTATTTTTTCGCCAGCGATTGTTAAAGGAACCCCGCGGGTATTAATATTTAATTCCTTGCCGATTTTATTTAAGAGCCGGGCATTTTCTTTGTTATGTGAAACTTCATAGCGGTAAATTTTTATTTTTTTATTATTATGAGCAAGCGTTTCTAGAAATTTTTCTTCTTTTGCGCAATGCTGGCATTCTTGGCTGTAAAAAAAATAAATAGCCGCCTCCCCGGGGCCTAAGCAGATATTTATATTTTTTTCTTTGTTTATTATTTCTTTTATTTGGGCGGAAATAGATTCGGTTTGCGCGTTGGCTTTCTTATTCCAAATAAAAATAGAAAATGTTGCCAGAAATCCTAAAAGAAATATTATTAATTTCAATTTATTAGAAGAAACTTTAAACATATTTTTAAAGTATCATGTTTTTTTTATTAAGACAAGATTACCGCTCCGGGCGAAGCGCCTTGTTGGTAATTGCGGAATTTGGTATAATTTAATTAAGCTATTATATGGTTATAGCATAGAATCTGAGCGGAAAGGAGGTGAGTTATATGCAAAAACTAAGTACTCTTGATTGGGTCGCCATGATTCTTGTTTTGGCCGGCGGCATAAATTGGGGTTTAATTGGCTTATTTAATTTTAATTTAGTGCAAGTAATTTTAGGGGCTATTTCTTGGTTGCCCAGTGTTGTTTACGTATTAGTCGGGCTAGCGGCTATTTATATTGCGGTTATTGTTAATAAACTGCAAAAACAGCAGTAGAATTTTAGATTTAGAGTTTTTTATTCCGCGTCTTTTAATTTAAAAGGCGCGGAATTAGTTTTTCGGGAAGATTGACGGAAAAAGATTTATAATGCTATAATAAAAAAGATATTAGTTATTGATTAAGTTAAATAACAAAATATATTTCAAGGCAATTTAAAAAAATATTAATAGAAGTTTTAGTATTTTTAGTAAAATTGTTAATTATTTTTAAGAGGTTAATAACCGCTTTTTTTATTTTTGCCTATAAGCCCCTTAAAATTATTTTACGGTTGATATTTTACAAAATTATAGTAAAGAGTTATAAATTTTATTTTTCTTTTTTAAAAAAATTAGGCTGGACCGGATTTAAAAATAGCCCCTTTGCCTTTCTTGTGACCAGGAAATTAGCGCATATCGTTATAGCCGCTATTACTTTAATTATTATTTCTACTAATTTAGCGGATAAAATAAAAGCCAATTCCGATTCTGTAAAGCAATCAGCAGAAAAGACTATTTTAGCCCAGTTAATTGAAAGTGAATTCGGGACAGACGAGGAAGAGCAGCTTATAGAAGAATTTTTTACCGAAGAGGCGATAATTTCCAATGTCGAACAGACCTATTTGGAAAATTTATCTGCCGCGAGAATCCAGCCTTTTATTGAAGACGAAATTTTTGACGGAGAAGAATACGTTCCTTTTAATCAGGAGGGAACGGCTGTTAGGAGGCCAGGATTGGCACAAACAAAAAAAGCAAAAAGAGCGAGAGAGGAAATTGTTTATTATACAGTTGAACAAGGCGATACGGTAAGCACAATCGCGGATGATTTTAATATAAGTGTCAACACCATACTTTGGGAAAATAATTTAAGCGCCTATAGCATGCTCCACCCCGGAGATAAACTTAGCATATTGCCTTTTAGCGGCATAACTCATACGGTTATTAAGGGAGAAAGCATGGAAAGCGTCGCTAATTACTATAAAGCGGATAAGGAAATTATTGCTGAAGCGAACAAATTAAGTCCGGGAAGGGGTTTATTTATCGGGCAAAAATTATTAATACCGGGAGGCAAGAAAATTGCTTATAACTCTCGACGAGCTGAAAGCTATTCGGGATTAAAAATTTTAGAAAAATTAGTCAAGCCAAAAACAGCTCCTTCATCCGGAATTTCTTCAGGCAATAAAATGCATTGGCCAACTTCCGGCTATAGAATTACTCAATATTATTCTTGGCGCCATCATGCTGTTGATATTGCTAATAAAATAGGGACGCCAATTTACGCGACTGATGCTGGAACTATAGAAGTTGCCGGCTGGGGCAGGGGGTATGGCAACCAAATTGTTATTGACCATGGCGGCGGGCGAAAAACTCGCTACGCGCATTTGTCAAAATTTTATGTCGGCGCCGGCGAAAGGGTAGGCAAGGGAGAGGCAATTGGAGCTATGGGTTCAACCGGCTGGTCAACCGGACCTCATTTGCATTTTGAAATTATTATTGGCGGAATAAAATATAATCCGCTTAATTATATAAGATAAATCGCAAGCTATCTAAGCTTTTTAAATAGCTTGGAAAAATAAAATTATGTTTATTATTTGGGGGTTGATGATTATCGCTATCGGCGCGATAATCGTTATTAAATCAGAAGTTTTTTTGAATTTTTTCGGTAGAATTTCTTTTTTTGAAAAATTTTTGGGAGCAGAAGGCGGTTCACGGCTAGGCTATAAAATAATTGGCATCCTAGCTATTTTTATAGGCATTTTAGTGGCGACAAATTTATTCGGCGGTTTTATAACTTGGTTTTTATCGCCTCTAATAAACGCCGGAAGATAATTTAATAACACAACGGGCCCTTGGCTCATCTGGTAGAGCGCCTGCTTTGCACGCAGGAGGTAAGGAGTTCGAGTCTCCTAGGGTCCACAAAATTAAAACACGGCATATGCCGTGTTTTAATTTTGATGGATTAGGCGATGCGAGAACCCGCGGTTGGTCGTGGGGCTTCCGTCCCTTCGAGTCCTGTCTGGGCATAGTCTGGGCATAGTTATTGACATAAACAAAAAGTTTTGTTATGTTTATTAGTCATGTAGCTCTTTTTGCAATTGGGTTATAAATCCATATATCTA